>JADMIO010970513.1_pt1 | contig 66906 bp, 58 predicted proteins | sample 8958161 | NCBI WGS metagenome assembly JADMIO01 (sample SAMN16585339, study PRJNA669376) | soil metagenome | isolation source: Crop rotation soil | place: USA: Cullars Rotation, Alabama | collected 2011 | reverse complement strand
AGACTGCGGGGGGAGGGTGTGACGTGAGGCGAACGCGCTGCCGCTCCGGAACCTCAGCAAGTGCGAGAGCACTTGAAGATGTCATTCTGAAGCCGGCCACACGGGAGCCGTGCCTGCATCCAGGTCTGCAGGCTGAAGAATCTGTGGCCGCGGCAACGCGTGAGGCGGATTGAAGCACGGACGCATCGGCTGAATCCCGGTGATCGATCGAACGAAGCCCCGTCGCGGAATCCGCGGCGGGGCTTCGTTTCGTCGATGTCTAATATGATACCGGATCCGCGTCAGGGCTCGCGCTCCAGATCGTCCGTTCCGAGCCCCGTCGATAGATCCTTCGTCGCCGCCAAGTCCTTGTGCGAACGATGGCTCTGCGCGGCGGCTCCTCAGGATGACATCGTCCAGTTCAACTCGTCGAGACCTGCCTCTTCATCACGGTCCCAGCAGGATCGCGTTGAGCAGGAGCGGCTGGCTGCTGCGCCAGAACAGGCGGAAGAGCGGGTCGTCGGCGAAGAGGACCACGCTGCCGCGGCCCATCTCCTTGCTCACCAGCCATGCGCCGTTGCCCAGCCGGCGCAGGTTCTCGTTGCTGATCAGCCCAGACAGCCGCTGCGGCGCCGCGGGGAAGTAGGCGACGGACTCGATCCCCTCGCCCGGCTCGAAGACGAGCGAGCCCTGGTGCAGCACGAAGGTCTGCGCCGGGTTGCCGTCCTGCCCCGCGCCGAAGGCCAGCGGGTGCGCCGGGTCGAGCATCACGCTGGCGATCATCCCCGGCACTTCCTGGCGGAACTCCTGGCGCTCGCGCTCCTCGCGGCCGGCCAGGTACTTCGAGCGGATGGCCGCGCTGTCGTTCGGCACGTCGCGCGTGCGCACGCCGGCGGCCTCGGCGAAGGCCTCGGCGGCGCCGGCCAGCGCCACCACCCGGCCGCCGCGCTGCACGAACACCTTCAGCGTGTCCGTCGCCCCGCGGATGGCGCGCGGCGACGCGTCGGGGATCACCAGCACGTCGTACTGGCCCAGGTCCACGCGGGTGAGGTCGGCGCCGTCGATGGCGTCGAAGTTCATCCCCAGCTGCTGGTCGAGGAAGAACCAGAGCGCGCCGAACGACGACGGATCGACCCCCTCGCCCGAGACGACGGCCACGCGCGGGCGCTTCACCGCGCGCACGTTCTCGCTCCCCAGGTCGATCCCCTCCTCGCTGTGCCCGGTGGACACCACCGAGGCGTAGGCGCCGACGCCCGCGCGCGACGCCCGCGCCTGCAGCGAGTCGTTGCCGCGGGTGGGGATGAACCACGTCCCCGCGGGCCAGCGCCGCCCGCCGAAGGTGGCTGCCTTGCCCAGGACGCGGACGCGCCCACCCGCGTCGAGGAAGCGCATCACCGCCGCGGTCTGCTCGGCGCCGGGGAGAACGAGGTAGCCGTATGCAGGCGCAGGGGCGCCGGGGACGACCCCGTTGTTCTCGACCGAACCGGCGACGGGCGCCCAGCTCCCACCCGCGCCGGCGGGGACGCGGTACGCCGCCACGCCGTACGCATACGGGAGCGACCACGCCGAGATGTCGTACGAGAAGTCGGCCCGGAGCGGCGTCTCCTGCTGCAGCAGCGTCACCGCCAGCCGGCCGAGGCGCTGCCGGGCGCGCACGCGGTACGTCCCCGCGGGGAACTGCGAGCGCTGCGGGAAGCCGGTGTACGCCCGCGCCCCGGCGTTGAAGCCGGCGGACGCGCGCTCGACCTCCACCCCCTGCGTCCGCAGGTGCGCGACCAGCGCCTGCACCCGCGTGGGGTCGGTGCCGGGGACGAGGAGGAAGTCCGGCTCGTTCACCCCCGCGGTGCGCGCGGCCGAGGCGTAGTCGTTCAGCAGCTGCGTCTTCCCCGCCATCGTGGCGCGCAGGGTGGCCTCGCCGCTGGTCCAGTGGTGCATCGCCCGCTCGCGCAGCGTCAGCGTGTCGCCGTCCGAGCGGGTGACGGCCTGGCCCGCCGCGCCGTGGCCGGCCTGCTCGTACGTCATCCCGATCGCGCCGGTCAGCGAAGGCCAGCTGTCGCCGTAGCCGGGGTAGAAGAGGTCGAACTCCTCGCCGGTGTAGTATCCCCAGCCGTGCTGGTCGAACGCCTGCGCGTTCGCCTGCCCGAAGCGGCGCGCCCACTGCAGCACGTACTGCGGGTAGATGGGGTTGATGGGGGCGGTCGCGGGGAAGAAGAAGTACGACGAGTTGTACCCCATCTCGTGGAAGTCGACGTGCACCTGCGGGTTCCACCTCCACCAGGTGGCCAGGCGCTGCCGCGTCTCGCGCTGGGTGCCCCAGCTCCAGTCGCGGTTCAGGTCGAACAGGTAGTGGTTGAAGCGCCCGCCCGGCCACGGCTCGCGGTGCTCGCGGCTCTGCGGATCGGGGTTGGGCTTCTCGCCGCGGACCGAGCGGTACCAGTTGACGTAGCGGTCGCGCCCATCGGGGTTCACCACGGGGTCGATGATGACGACCACGGAATCCAGCACGCCGCGCACGTCCGACGCGCCGCGGGCCAGGTCGTACGCCGTCCACAGCGCCGCCTCGCTCGACGAGCTCTCGTTCCCGTGGACGCCGTAGCTGAAGTAGACGACGGCCGGGTTGCTGGCCGCCACCTGCGCGGCGCGGACGGCGGTGGTCTGCGGCCGCGTCAGCTCGGCGTTGGCGGCCATCACCTCGTCGAGCCGGGCCAGGATGTCGGGCCGGGCGATGACCAGCTGGAACAGCTCGCGCCCCTCGTACGTCTCGCCGTAGGGGAGGTAGCGCACGCGGTCCGGCGCGGCGGCGGCCAGGGCGCGGGCGTACTGCTGCACGCCGGCGTACGGGGTGAAGCGCTCGCCCAGCGCGTACCCCAGCACCTGCTGCGGGCTGGGGGGCGCGGCCTGGGCGTGGGCCTGCGCGGACATCAACAGCGCCGTGGCGAGCGCCGCGGCGCCGGTAAAGAGGCTGCGTGCCATCGGTTTGGCGGATTGGGAGGGAACGGACGACCCCGGCGGGGTGTTGCACCGCGAAGCTACGCCGCGCCCCAACCCCGCGCAACGCGGCGGCTTGACACGCGTTGGGCGGCCCGGTAGCCTCACGCGCGCCGCGGGGGTGTCGCGGACAGAACGGTCCTACGGGAGACGAGATGCGGGGTTACTGGCTGGCGGCTGCCGGCTTGCTGGCGGTTGGCACGGCGGCGTGCCGCGAGAAGGTGCCGGCAGACGTCATGTCGCGGCATCGCTTCGTGATGGCGAACGTGGCGCTGCGCTCCGTGGCCGACACCGTGGCCAACGGCGACAGCCTGCGCGCCGCCGCCCTCAGGCGCTACAAGGTCACCGAGCGCGACATGACCCGCTTCGTCCGCGCGCACGCGAACGACGTGGAGTTCATGTCGCTCGTGTGGCGCGAGGTGAGCGACAGCGTGCAGAAGCGGTGGGACCGCGAGATCCGCCTCAACCGGCCGGACATCCCGAAGGGCGCGCGCCCGCCCGGGATGGGCGGCCCCGTCGACATGGACGCGCGGCCAGACTCCACGCTCGGGCCCGAGACGCCGCCAGGCGGCGTCGTGCGTCCTTCGGGCGACCCGGTGCCGGTTCCGCCGCCACCGCGGCAGGGCGTGCAGCAGGCGGCGCATCCCCGCAAGCGCGGCATCGGGCCGCCGATACCGTCCGGGACCGCCGCCCAGCCGCGCTCTCCCGCGAAGCCCACCGACCGCGGCCCGATGACGCCCCCGCCCGGGCAGACGGTGCGTCCGCCATCGCCCTGAACGGCTTCATCGGGGGATGAGGAGCGCCGGGTCGGCCGCTCCGCGTCATCCATCGACCCGTACAGCGTCGTGGAGATGAGGAGCGGAGGATCGATCCCCTGAACGGCTTCATCGGCGGATGAGAAGCGCGAGATCGATCGTCCCCCCGTCATCATCCACCCGAGCAGTGGGAGGATGAGGAACACGGGGATCGATCGTTGCGCATCATCCAGTGACCGAGATCTATCGATCGAAGGCCATCGACCGAGATCAATCGACCGAGATCAATCGACCGAAATGAAACGAGCCCCGGCGCCGCGCGCCGGGGCTCGTTCTTCGATCGACATCGTCCGGGGATCGACGCCGTCAGAGGTATGCGAGCCGCGCGTAGGCCGTGGCGATTGCGACGACGGCGGCGACCGCCTGCGCGATCGAGAACGACACCATCAGCGCCAGCCCCCAGCCGACCGACGCCGCGCGGCCGCCGCCGTACACGCGGCGAAAGGCGAGGGAGAGATACGCCAGCATCACCCCCGTGCTGCCCAGGAAGACCACCGCCGCACCGAAGAGGCCCAGCTTCGCCAGCCCCAGCTGCGCGGGGACCAGGACCAGCGCGAACACGTAGTTGAACGTGGCGAAGTGCGTGGCGAACAGCAGGTGCTCGCCGAACCACGCGCGCCGGCGGCGGAACAGGCCGAACAGCAGCGCCGCGAACACCAGCGGGATGATGATCGAAACCCAGCTCTCGTGCTGCAGCGACGCGGCGAGGAAGGCGCGCTCGGCCTCCACGTCGCTCACGCCGCGGTTCACGGCGATGCGGTGCGAAAGCTGGGTGAGCCGCGCGGCAAGCGCGCCGGTCTTCTGCCCCTCGGCCGGCTGCTCCATCAGCGGCGCGAGCAGCATCAGCGCGGCGAACACGGCCAGGTACATCTTGAACGCGCCCAGGTACAGCCGGCGCCGCCCCTGCAGCACCTCCAGCGTGAGGAAGCCGGGCCGGGTGACCAGCAGCCGCAGCGAGCGCAGGGCGCGGCCGTCCAGGTCGAACACCTCCGTCCCCACCTCGCGGAAGAAGTGGCGGACCGAGAACTGGTCTTCCCGCAGCCGCCGCTCGCCGCACGCATGGCACCAGTCGCCCGCCAGCGCCGCGCCGCACGAGGGGCACGCCTCCGCCACGATCGCGGGGACCGGCACGGCGCCCGGCCGCGGCGCGGGATCGGCGGCGGCCGCTTCGGGCTGGGGGGATGCGGACAATGTCGCCATGCGTGGGCAGCGCCGGGCCGTTGAAGGGGACGGGGGAGGATCGAAAGCGCGCGGACGACCTCAATCTGGCGATGCGCGGGAGGCGCGTCCAGCCTCGCGTTTCTCCGGCAAATCGTGGCGTGCGATGGAGTTGGATGCAGTTCGGCGCGGGTCTTGAATGGCAGCCCATGCGGCGTGCGCGGCGGACGGCACTCGGGCGCGCGAGACACGCATGCGGCGGGGCATCGATCCCCACCGCCCGATCCCACTGCATGGAGAAGGACCCGATGCGCCGATCCCTCATCGCCTGCGCGCTGCTGCTGCCGGGCGCGCTGCTGGCGGGCTGCAGCGACATCTCGCTGTCCGACAACGCCAACCTCAACTGCAACCGCGTGCACGGCCTGTCGCTGGGCGAAAGCGTCAACGGCAGCCTCGACACCGGCGACTGCCAGCTGAACGACGGCTCGGCGGTGGACTACTATCGCTTCCGCATCAGCAGCAGCCGCGAGGTGTTCGTCAGCGAGACGTCGAACGTGATCAACCCGTACGTGGCCATCCTCGACGAGTCCGGCAACCTGGTGGCCGAGGAAGGCAACGGAGGACAGGGCTTCTCGGACCTGAGCGTCTTCCTCCAGTCCGGCACGTACTACATCGCCGCCAGCAGCTACGCCCCCGGCGACTACGGCAGCTACCTCCTCGAGACCGATTCCAACTGACCGCCGTCGATCCACGGATCGGAATCGATCGAAAGGCAGGCGCGCGGGACCTCGGATGATCGAGATCCCGCGCGCTTTTCCATCTCCCCATCGATCGATTGATCGTCGGATTCTGCACGCTGCGTCGTTCGCCGATCCAGCGTCCGCGTGGGATGTTCACGCCGTTCATGATCCACAGAAATCCACCGGGCCGCTTATCCACAGAAGTTGTCTCCATTAATCCCACCGTCGTAAAGTATCTGATTTCGCGCGAATCAGGGATTTTTCTCGCCCCGGGTTTGCGGCACCGTACGATCGACACGTGACATGATAAATGTCACTTCACGCACGCTGAACGAGTTTCATGACGCGAACGTCGCACTGGCGTCGCGGCCACCACTCCGCTTGCCGGCTGGTGGCCGCGGGGTTGATCGCGGCCGCGGCCACCGCTTGCCAGGACAGGATCCAGCCGCCGCTGCAGGTGCTGCGGATGGAGCCCGACGGCAGCCTGGACCGGCACGTGAGCTGGCTGGGCAACGTCCAGCTCGAAGAGAACGACACCGTGGTCAACGTGCTGGCGCGCGTGAACCTGGACCGCGGCGGCGGCTACCTGGTGGCCGACGAGCAGGAGAACCAGATCCGCGTCTACGGCCCCACGGGGCAGCTGCGGGGCCACTTCGGCCGGAAGGGCTCGGGGCCGAAGGAGTTCGTGTTCCTGCACGGCGCCATGCGGCTCAGCACCGGCGAGGTGCTGGGGGTAGACTATCAGGGGAAGGGCGTGCTGTTCGATTCCACCGGCGCCACGGCCGTGAAGACCTTCGCGGCCCCCGTGGCGCCGGTGCAGTTCGTACGCCTGGTAGACGACACGCTGGTGCTGCTGGGGGGGAAAGGGATCCCCGGCCGCGGCCGCCCCGCCGGCACCCGCCTGCACCTGTGGAACCTCCGCCGCGGCGAGGTCACGCGGAGCTTCTTCACCCCGCCCATCGCCGGGCGCGCGCACACGCTGGCGGCCAACGTGGGCGGCTTCGTGAGCGCCGACCTCCACCGCGACAGCGTGGCCGCGGTCTTCGCCCTCTCCGACACCATCTACGTCTTCGGCCAGAACGGCGGCACGGCCGAGCCCCGCAAGCTCCCCATCCCCTTCCAGCACTTCCGCCCGCTCTCCGAATCGCGCCCCATCCCCGGCGACGCCGCCAGCGTGGTGGAGGCGCACGAATGGGTGGGGAGCTACTCGATGGTGTCGGACGTGTTCTGGCTGCGCGACGGCGGCTTCCTGGTGCAGTACCAGGACCGCGAAGGGAGCACGCCGCACTGGCGCCTCCTGCGCATGCGCGCCGACGGCACGCGGATGTGGGAAGAGGTGGGCACGCCCATGCTGCTGGCCGTGGACCCGCGCGACGAGACGCTGATCTTCATGAAGCCCGGCTCGCTCACGGCCGACGCGTGGGCGCTCGCGCGGCTCAGGCCCTGACGGCGGCGGCGCTCTTCCTGGCCGCCTGCGCGCGCCTCCCGGACGACGCGCTGGCGCCCGGCGCGCGCTTCCCCGTGGCCGCGGTTGCCGATGCGCCCGCGCAGGTGGTGTGGGTGGTGCGCCCGGAAGACTACCTGACCTGCCAGACGGCCGCGGGCGAGATCCGCGAGCTGCAGCGGCAGGCGGGGCCGCGCGTTCCCTTCACCGTGCTGTACGTGGGGCCGCACGGCTCGTGGCTCGAGCAGTTCCTCGCCCGGCAGCGGATCCGCGCGACGGTGACGGTGATCGGCGACGATGCGTTCCGCCGCGCCTTCCGGCGGGCGCCGGGGCCGTGGCTGTACCTGCTGCGGCGCGGCGTGGTGCGCGGCGTTCTCCCCGGGGCCGGCTACCTGCGCCCGGCGCAGAGCTGGGGCGAGATGATCCGCGCCGACACGCGCGACGATACCGTTCGGGCCGCGGGGGCGGCCGCCCATTCATCCGAAGGAGCACAACCATGAATCGACTGCTCACCCGCACCGCCGTGGCCGCAGCCACGCTCGCCGCGCTGGTGGCGGCGCACCTTGCCATCTCTCCGAACCAGGCGTTTGCCGGCGACAAGCACGCCTGGGGCTTCAGCACCCTCGGCGACACCTGCAGCGGCACCTGCGGCGCCGGCAACATCTGCTGCAAGATCGTGATCATCTCCCCCGACGCGTAGGGCCATCATCATTCCCGTTCCGCCGCCCCCGCGCCCGGCCCGGCACCGAGGCGCGCGTTGATCCATCGTTTCCACCGAACCATCCGTGTGGCGCCGGCGCTTCGTGCGTCGGCGCCCGCGCTGTTGCTGGCCTGTGCGTGCACCTCGCCCGACCGCGCGGCGGGCGTGGCCCGGCGCGACAGCGCGGGCGTCACGGTCGTCGCCAGTGCCCGAGCCGCGTGGGGCGATGGACGGCGTTGGTCGGTGGATTCCACGGCCTCGCTCGACCTCGCGAACAGCGGCGACGTGCGGATCGCGGAGGTGCGCGGCGCCGTCCGGCTGGGGGAGGGATCGATCGTGGTGGCGAATGGCGGCACCCGGGAGCTGTTGATCGCCGACCCGCACGGACGCATCGCACGTGCGCAGATGGACACGGGTCGCTCCTCATCCCCCGAGGCCGTTGGGGTGAATGATGGGGGATTCTGGGCGTGGGATGGATCGAACCTGCGGCTGTCTACGTTCGATGGCCACGGACGATCGACCGGCGCGCGGACGGTCCCGTCCGACGGCAGCTTCCCGCAGTTCGAAGGCGTGTTCGGCGATGGATCGCTCCTGCTCTCCACCCGCTCGGGCTCCGTCTTCTCCGTCTCGCCGCTGCCGCAGCGCGACACGCTGACGCTGCTGCGCTACACCTTCGCGCCGCCGCGGCTCGACACGCTTCGCGTGGAACGCGGCGCCGAGACGTTCACCTCGGGCGATTCGACCGCCACGCTCCGGCAGCGCGTGCCGTTCGGCCGCAACACCTTCGTGGCCACGCACGGCAACGAGCTGTGGATCGGCGACGGCGAGCGCTTCGAGCTGCGCGTCCATGATCGCGCCGGCCGCCCGCTCCGCATCGTCCGCTGGCCCGGCGGGGCGAGGCGCGTCACCGCGGCGGACCGGGACAGCGCCGTGCGCGCGTTCCTCCGCCGCGCGCGCGGCACGATGAGCCCCGTCGCGGCCCGGGCGCTCGCGGCGCGCCTCCCCTTCCCCGCGACGTACCCAGCGTTCGCCGCGCTCATCGTCGACCGCGAAGGCAACGCGTGGCTGCAGGATGGCGACCCCGCCCGCGCCTCGCGCTGGACCGTCATCCACCGCGACGGGGCGCTGCTGGGGACGGTGGATCTGCCGCCCGGCCTGCATCCCCTCGACATCGGAAACGACTACGTCCTCGGGAGATGGACATCGCCGGGCGGCGCGGAGCACGTCCGTCTGCATCGCCTGCGCAGGTGATCCGATCGACATCATCCGAATCCGAATCCATCGGCACGATCGATCGTCCCGGCTTCGACGCAGAAAGGCCGGTCCCAACGGGGCCGGCCTTCGTTTCGTCATCCATCACCCTGCCCCTCTCCTGCTGTCCAACTGCAACTGCGTCATCGGGAGGATGCCTCTCGATCCCAGCCATCCGCGCCCTTCGACGACTCCCCGACCGACCTTCTCCCCTTCGAATCGTCCATCGCTTGAAGAGATGGCTGTGGACAGCGAGCTGTTCACCCGATGACGGCAGTTAAGCGGTTAGATGCCAGCGGATTGGATGATGGGTGTCCATTTTCAAAAAACTGATCAACAGCTCTCGTTACCACACATCCGCGCATGTGTCGACGGGCTGACGTCGATCGCATGAAGCGGAGCGGGTGCGAACCGACCTGGCTCGCACCCGCTCGTCATCCAGCGACTCGCTGTTCGAATCCTCCCGCCGATGTTCAGCTCACCGCGCGGGGGATGACGGGGTCGCGATCGCGCTCCTCCAGGTCGCCCCAGTTGAGCTTGCGGCGGAGGGTGGAGAAGAAGGTCTGGCCGGGGAAACGCACCAGCCGCACCGGGTTGGGCGCGCGGTTCACCACGATGCGCGCGCCGGGCGTCAGCCGCTCGTGCTCCTGCCCGTCGATGGTGAGGATCAGCTCCTCGGTGGGCGACAGCACGTCCACCGTCACCACCTCGTCGGCGGGGAGGACGAGGGGGCGCACCCCAAGCGTGTGCGGGCAGATCGGCGTGGCCACGATGCAATGCACGCTCGGTGACACGATCGGCCCGCCCGCCGACAGCGAGTACGCCGTCGACCCCGTGGGCGTGGACAGGATGATCCCGTCGGCCGAGTAGGTGCCCACCTCCACGCCGCTGGCGCAGACCAGCAGGCGGATCACCCGCGCGGCGCCGCCCTTGTGCAGCACGGCGTCGTTCAGCGCCAAATATCCCCCGCCGTCCACCCCGTTCGGCTCGCTGAACGAGATCGCCAGCGCCAGCCGCTCGTCGAGGATGAAGTCGCCCGCGAACCACATCGCCAGCGCGCGCTCCAGCTCCTCGGGCGCGGCGGAGGTGAGGAAGCCGAGATGGCCCAGGTTGATGCCGAGGACGGGGACCGCCGCGTGCGCCACCACGCGCGCCCCACGCAGCAGCGTCCCGTCGCCGCCCAGCGTGATGAGCAGGTCGAGCGTGGGAACGATGTCGTCGGTCAGCTCCTGCGCACCGTCCTGCTCCTCCCGCAGCGCCTCCTCCATGAACAGCTCGGCCCCCTCCCGCGTGGCGCAGTGCACCAGGCGGGCGAGGGCCTCGGCGAACACGGCGTAGCGGGGGTGCCCCACCACGCCGATGCGGCGGCGGGTCACGGCGCTCAGGCGGTCTCCTGCAGGGTGCGGAGGGGGCGGCCCAGCAGCCCGCGCGCCCGCGCGGCGATCCCGTCGGGCGTCAGCCCCAGCTCGCCCAGCAGCTCGGCGCGCTCGCCGTGCTCCACGAAGCCGTCCGGCAGCCCCATGCTGTCGCCGTGCACCCCCGGCCAGCGCCCGTTCACGTACGCGCGGACCCAGGTGCCGAAGCCGTTCACCACCGTCCCCTCCTCCACCGTGAGCAGGTGGGGGTGATGGGGGAAGAGGCGCTCCAGCGTGGCTTCGTCCAGCGGCTTGATGAAGCGCGCGTCCACCACCGTCGCGCTCACGCCCTCGCGCTGGAGGAGGTCGGCGGCGGCCAGCGCCGGCGCCACCATCGTCCCCGTGGCGAGGATCGCCAGCTCGCGCCCCTGCCGCAGCGTCTCCCAGGTGCCGTACGGCGTGGCGGCGATCTCGCGCGCCGGCCGCGGCAGCGCGGGCACCGCGTCGCGGGGGATGCGGATGCAGAACGGCCCGCGCCCGTCCTCCAGCGCCAGGCGCAGGAGGCCGATCAGCTCCTCCGCGTCGCGCGGGGCGGTGATGGTCATCCCCGGCACCGCCAGCATGTAGGCGATGTCGATCCCCCCGTGGTGCGTCTGCCCGTCGTCGCCGGCGATCCCGGCGCGGTCCATCACGAAGGTGACGGGAAGCTCCTGCAGCGCCACGTCGTGCACGATCGAGTCGTACGCGCGCTGCAGGAAGGTGGAGTAGATGGCGACGACCGGCTTCACCCCCTGCGTGGCCAGCCCGGCCGCGAAGGTCACCGCGTGCGCCTCGGCGATCCCCACGTCGAAGAAGCGCTTCGGATGCTTCTTCTCGAAGATGTCGGTGCTGGTCCCCGTGGCCATCGCGGCGGTGATCGCCACCACCTGCGGATCCTCGTCGGCCAGCTCGGTGAGCGCCTGGCCGAACACGTTCTGCCAGCGCGGGAGGCCGCCGGCGCTGGGCTTGAGCGGCGCGCCGGTCTCCTTGTCGAACATGGCGGCGGCGTGCCACTTCACCTGGTCGGCCTCGGCGGGGGCGAACCCCTTCCCCTTGGTGGTGAGGACGTGCACCAGCCGCGGGCCCTTCATCTTCTTCACCTGCTCGAAGGTGTCGGTCAGCCGCCGGATGTCGTGCCCGTCGACCGGGCCCACGTAGCGGAAGCCGAGCTCCTCGAAGAGCATCCCGGGAACGAACATCCCCTTGAGCGCGTCGTCCCAGCGGACGGCCATGTGCTCCAGCATCTCGCCGATCGTCCCCAGCTTCCCGGCGGCGTGGACGACCCTCTTCACCTCTTCGCGCACGCGGTTGTACAGCGGGTTGGTGCGCACGTCGGTGAGGCGGTTGTGCACGCCCAGGTACTTGTGCAGCGCGCCCACGTTGGGGGAGATCGACATCCCGTTGTCGTTGAGGACGACGATCAGGTCGCGGTCGGTGTGGCCGGCGTTGTTGAGCGCCTCGTAGGCCAGCCCGCACGTCATCGACCCGTCGCCGATGACGGCCACCACCTCGAAGTCGTCGCCGTGCAGGTCGCGCGCGGCGGCCACGCCGGTGGCGGCGGAGATGGAGGTGGCCGCGTGCCCGGCGCCGAAGACGTCGAACTCGCTCTCGTCGCGGCGGAGGAAGCCGCTGAGGCCGTGGCGCTTGCGGATGCTGGGCATCCGCTCGTTGCGCCCGGTGAGGATCTTGTGCGGGTACGCCTGGTGGCCCACGTCCCAGATGAGCTGGTCGCGCGGGGTGTCGAACGCGCGGTGCAGCGCCACGGCCAGCTCCACCGTGCCCAGGTTGGAGCCGAAGTGCGCGCCCTTGTGGGCGCTGACCACGTCGATCACCCGGTCGCGCACCTCGGTGCACAGCCGCGGGAGGTCGCCCTCGGGGAGCGCCCGGACGTCTCCGGGGGACTGGATCTTCTCGAGAATCGCCACGGGGCGAGGCCCTTCGTACGGTGAGGTCTGGCGTGCCGCGTCCGGGAAACGGCCGGGCGTCTGCCGCGTGAATTTACCGCACCGGGCCGGATAGATCAAACCCGTTGCGCCGCACCGAGCTATGAGCGCTGCTCACGATTCGGCGCTCGGCAGCGAGCTTAAAGCCCTTTGTCCCATAAAGCAATAGGCGCCAGCTCGCCGGACGGTTTTTGAGGCCGTCTGTAACGGCCTCACCGCCGCAGGTACTCGTCCACGTTCTTCGCGAGCACGTCGAGGGGGACGTTGCCGCCGCGGACGACGGTGTCGTCGAACGCCTTGAGGTCGTAGCGCGCGCCGAGGGCGGCCCGGGCGCGCTCGCGCTGCCGGTTGATCTCGCTGTGGCCCACCTTGTAGCCGCACGCCTGGCCCGGCCACGAGCAGTAGCGGTCCACCTCGCTGGCCACCTCCAGCGGGTTGGAGCCGTTCACCTCCACGAAGAACCGCACGCCCTGCTCGCGCGTCCACCCCTTCGCGTGCAGGCCGGTGTCCACCACCAGGCGGCAGGCGCGGAACGCGATGGACTGCAGGTAGCCCAGCCGGCCCACGGGATCCTGGTCGTACGCGCCCAGCTCGTCGGCCAGCTGCTCGGCGTAGAGCGCCCAGCCCTCGGAGTACGCGTTGAACGCCAGCATCTGGCGCACCAGCGGCATGTCGTGCGTGTACTCGCCCTGCCAGATGTGGCCGGGGATCGACTCGTGGAAGGTCAGGTCCCCCAGGCTGTACCGGCTGTGCAGGTCGGTGGTGCGCAGGTTGATCCAGAAGCGGCCGGGGATCTTGCCGTCCACCGATCCGGCGCCGCCGTACGCGGCCGGCGCGCCCGGCTCCTCTTCGGGCGGCAGGCGCTTCACCTCCATGTTCGGGTTGACGAGCGTGTTGAACGCCCGCGGCAGCTGCGCGCGGATCCACGCCAGCCGCTCGTCGATGAAGCGCAGGATCTCGGCGCGCCCCGCGTCGCCCTCGCTGAACCTGTAGCGCGGGTCCTTCGCCAGCGCGTTCATCCGCTCGCCCACGGTGCCCTGCGTGTAGCCGGCCTCCTTGAGGATCGTGTCCATCCGCGCCTGCAGCCGCGACAGCTCGCTGCGCCCCAGCTCGTGCACCTCATCCGGCGACATCGTGGTGGTGGTGCTCGCCTTCAGCGCCCAGCGGTAGAACGCCTCGCCGTGCGGCCGCGCCCCGATCCCCGCGACGTTCGTCGCCACCGCGCGCTGCGCCTCCAGCTCGCGGATCTGGCGCTCCAGCCCCGGCGCCACCTCCTGCGCCGCGATCCGCCGCGCGCGTCCGGCCCAGTCGCCGGGGATGTTCCGCGTCCGCCGCTCCAGCGACGCCACCAGCGCGCCCCCCTCGCGCGCACCCTGTGCGGACTGGCGGATCTGCGCCAGCGCCTTGTCGAGCAGGAAGGCGGGCGGGACCAGGCCGCCCGCGCGCGCCGCCCGCATGCGCTCGAGCTCGCCGTCGAGCTGCCGCGCGTACGACTGCAGACGCGCGAGGTACGCATCCGCGTCGCCCGCGTTCTCGACCGTGTGATCGCTGTCCAGGAAGCGGGGGACGTCGAGATACGCGCCGACGTTCTGGATCACCACGTACGGCGTGTTGCGCCAGCCGCCCACGGTGATGTCGCCGTAGGGGAGCGCGAAGCCCTCGAGCGCCGTGGTGTATGCGCTGCGGACGACCTCCACGCTGGTCCGCACGGCGTGCGAGAGCCCGCTGGCGTCGATCGTCCCGAGCCGGCCGAGATCCGCGCGCAGCTGCTCCGCGATCCGCCGCTGCCCCGCCGCCGAACGATCATTCAGCCGCGCCCGCATCCCCGCTCGCGCGCCGACATCGAGCCCGAGGGAGGTCGCCTGCTCCGGAAACAGGTTCAGCAGATCGTTGCCGATGCGGTCCAGCAGCGCGATCGCATCCCGGTCGGCCCCGCTCGACGCGGCCGGCGCGGCTGACGGGCCCTGCGGCGTCGTCCCGGCCGTGGCGCACGCGGAAAGCAGCGGCAGCGTCGCGGCCGAGGCGAGCGCGGCCAGCATCTCCCGGCGCGTGAGAAGTCCGTGGACGATCGGCTCGTTCGGCATCGGAGGACGTGTCGGTTCGGGGCGTGAGCAGGGTTCGCGGCGGGGTGATGAGACAACGTGCACTCGCCCGCCGGGAAGCGACAGGGGCCGGTCGGCTCCAAACGAAACGAAGAAACGGAGAACGCCCGCCATGGCGAGCCGTTCTCCGTTTCTCCAGCCGTCTCCCTTCCTCCGTGCGACCCGCGATTGCGGCCTTCCCAGCCGCGGGGAATCAGATCAGAACGCGGTGCCGTTCACGCGCACGCCGGGGGAGGAGGAGAGGCCGCCGAGCGTGGTGTGCAGCACGAAGCTGCCGGTGGTCGCGTCGGGGCTGCGGTTCATCGACACGCCGTCGGTGCCGGCGAGGGTGGACGAGTAGGTGTACGAATTCTTCACCACGGCGGACGCGTCCTTGAGGATCACGCTGTCGCCGCCGTTGGCCAGGCTCAGCTGCCCGGTGGACGCCGCCACGGCGTTCGTGAGCCCGCCGGGGATCGACGCGGAGCCGGCGAACACCACGATCGCCTTCCCCGGCGCCAGCGTGGTGCCGGCGGCGAAGGTGTGGCGCACGCTGGTGGCGTCGCTGATCGTCCACCCGCCGATCGACGCGGAGGTGCCGCCAGTGTTCACCAGCTCCACGAACTCGCCGTCGGTGTTGCTCCCCGCCTCGTTCGCCAGGATCTCGTTGATGATCACGCTGGCCGGCGTGCCCGACGCGGTGATGGTGAACGACGCGTTGCTGGCATCCGTCGTCGTCCCCGCCGCGTCGGTGACGCGCACCTTGGCGGTCGTGGTCGCGCTGTTGGGCACCGTCCACGAATAGCTGCCGGCGCTCGCCGCGGTGCTGGCGGTGATGGTGCTCCACGTCGAGCCGTTCAGGGTGTACTCCACCTTCACATTGGTGATGCCAGACGAAGTCCAGGTGATGCTGTGCGCGCTCCCGCCCACCCAGCTCTCGCCGCCGTTGGGCGAGGTGACGGTGACGCTCGGCGTGCCGCCGCCCGACCCGAAGGTGTAGCGGCTGATGACGGGGTAGTGGTCGCTCGTCGTGGTGCCGTAGCTGGAGATGTACGTGTCGGCCCGGAACACCTTCGCGCTGTTCGCGACATAGGTGGCGTACATCTCGTTGGTGTCCAGGTGATGGTCGATCATGTCGGAATAGCTGACCGTGGACGCGATCCCCGCGTCGGACAGCGCCTTGGTGGGGAAGGTGTAGCTGGACGACGCGCTCACGAAGCTGGCGTAGGGCGAGACCTGGCCCGAGGTGATCGAGGTGTCGACGTCGTCGTTCCAATCGCCCACCACCACCACCTTCTGGGTCGGATAGGTCGAGTCGAGGTAGGTCTTGAGGGCGGACGCGGCGGCCTGGCGGCGCTGCCAGCTGGGGACGTCGTCGAAGGCCTTCATGTGCAGGACGATGAAGACGATGTCCTGGCTGGTGCCGTTCAGCGTCACGTGCAGCTTCACCTCCAGCGGCGGGCGGCCGGCGAAGTCGGTGTCGTTGGCGGTGAGGATGATCCTGCTGCTCACCACCGACGCGATCGACGTCTTGTACAGCAGCCCCACCTTCTGCTCGCCCGACGAGTAGTAGGCCGATCCGTTGGTCACCGAGGCGTCGCTGGCGAGGACGCCCGCGTAGCCGGTGAGGCCGCTCTTGAGCGAGTTCCAGTCGGCCACGTCCACCACCTCCACCATCCCCCACACGTCGGCGTCGGCGCCGGCGATCACGTCCTTCACGTTCGACAGCTGCAGCGCGTCGTTGCTGGGCCCGTTCGAGGCGTCGCCGAACCACTCGACGTTCCAGCTGGCCACGTCGAGCGTGGTCGCCGTCCCCTGCGCGGGGACGACCACGTGCGAGATGGCCGGTACGGCGCGCGGCGCGACCGGTGTGGGCGCGTCGCACGCGGCGAGGGCAAGGGCGAGCAGGCCGACGACGGGTCCGGCGAGAGCAGGACGAAACTTCACTGCGCACCTCCTGGGGGATGATGGATGGATGCACCGCTCCGTCCCGGCCGGAGGCGGGATGCCGCCCGGGGCGTGAAACGGTCGGTAGATCGGTGAGGCGCGCGGAAGATACGGTCGCGAGCATCGTCGCGAAACGGGAGGAATTGCAGCGGGGGCCCGACGGCGCGGTCACGGATCCGCCGGGATGATTCGGTGGCGCTACGATGGCGCCAAGTGGGCGATCCAGGCGCCGCGAACTGCATTGGACGCAGAGTTACGTGCCAGACGAAGATGCGCTTCGGCGGTCCCGCGGCGCCCCCTCCCCGCGCCTGAGAGCGCGACCCTCCCCCGTACCGGGAGAGGGTGGCGGGTCGGCTCTGACGCGGGGCGAGGGATGGTAGCGTGGGAGAGTCCGCAAGGGCGGAACCGATGTAAATGCCGGGATGCGTGAGGGATGCGCGCCCGGAGGGCCGGGAACCGGCGGGGCGGCCACATGGATGTCCATGGACGCGAAGAGGCCCAGGCGGAGACGAATCCGCCGGGGCCCGGCTGCGTTGGGCACGGCGGTATCGTGCCCTACGCAGCGCGCAGCCCGGCCCGGAGCGCAGCGGAGGGACACGCCCGAACCACGCGGTTCAGCAGAGTGGAGGAATCGAGGGCTCAGCCGATCTCGGAGACGGACTCGTGGCGCACCATGCGGCGGATCGCCTCGGCCAGCAGCGGCGCCAGCGAGACGACGTGGAGGGCGGGCCAGTCGGGCCGGGGGACGCGCACGGTGTCGGTGACCACCACGCGCGAGACGCCGGCGTCTTCCAGCCGGTCGCACGCGTCGCCGACCAGCAGGCCGTGCGTGGCCGCGACGTGGAACTCGCGCGCGCCGGCGTTGCGGAGCGCGTGGATGCTGGAGACCAGGGTGCCGCCGGTGCTGATCATGTCGTCCACGATCAGGCAGGCGCGGCCGCGCACCTCGCCCACCAGGTGCGTGACCTCGGTGCGGGTGCCGCTCTCGCGGCGCTTCATGATGATGGCCATCGGCGCACCCAGCCGCTGCGCGTACTCGGTGGCGGCCTTTACGCGCCCCGCGTCGGGCGAGACGACGGTGAGATCGGCGGGAAGCGAGCCGTTCAGCGCGTCGCAGATGGGGCCGACGGCGCTCAGCGAGTCGACGGGTACCTGGAAGAAGCCCTCGATCTGCGGCGAATGGAGGTCGACGGAGAGGACGTGGCCGATGCCCGCCGTCTGCATCAGCGCGGCGACCATGCTGGCGGTGATGGGCTCGCGGCGCTGGTTGCGGCGGTCGGCGCGCGCGTAGCCGAAGTACGGCACCACCGCCGTCACCCGCGCCGCCGCCGAGCGCCGGCAGCCGTCGGCGAAGGCCAGCAGCTCCATCAGCATGTCGTTCACCGGCGGCGCAGTGGGCTGCAGCACGTACACCTCCTTGCGCCGCACCGACTCGAGCAGCCGCACGGAGAGCTCGCCGTCGGGAAAGTGCTCCACCCGGCACTCGCCCAGCGGCACGCCCAGCTCGCGCGCCACCGCCGCGGCCAGCGCGGGGTTGGCCGTGCCGGCGAAGAGGACGAAGTCGTCGGTGTCGCGCGGGATTCCGATCATCTCAAAAGCCGGTGGGGGAGGATGATGCCGTCACGGGACCGGTCAGCGCTCCGTGGAGGCCAGCGAGCGGACGATCTCGTCCGCGGCGCGGCGGCCGGACTGGATGGCGCCGTTGACGGTGGCGTTCCATCCGTCCGCCGCGGTGGCCTCGCCAGCGAAAAAGAGGGTGCCGTCCACCGGCCGGCCCAGCGCCTCCTGCGCGGGGAGCGCGCCGGCGGGGACGTAGGTGTACGCGCCGCGGGCGTACGGGTCGGCGTGCCAGTCGTGCCGGCGCCAGTCGATCACCTGCTCCTCCACGCGGCCGCGGGGCACGCGCAGGCTCTTCGCGAGCGATTCCAGCGCCCGTCCGGCCAGGTCGCCGGCGCGCTCGAGCACGCGCCGCGCCGCGCCGCCGCCGGCCCACGCCGTCAGCATCGGCGCCATCACCGGCGACGGCGTCCACCAGGCGGGGAAATCGCCGTCGCCCATGAGCATCTTGTGCTCGCGCGTCCCCCCGTCATCCCCGCGCCACTCCAGCGCCTCCTCCCAGAAGGCCGATTCGAAGCGGAAGATGATCTTCACCACGTTCCCCATCGCCAGCTGCCGGATCATCCCCCGCTTCTCGTCGATCTCGGGGGTGAAGCGGAGCGCGCCGTCGCCCTCCGTCCGCTGCAGCACGGCGAGGGGGAGGGTGACCAGGACGCGGCGCGCGCGCACCGGCGCCAGCTCCACGCCGAAGCGGCTGCGGCACGCCACTTCGGCCTCGCCATGGCGCCATTCGACCGCGTGCGCCGCGGTGCCGAGGCGCACCTCGCAGGCGCCGCCGAGCCGCGCCGTCAATCCCCGCACCGCCAGGCTGAACCCGCCGAGGGGGTGATGGCGGACGGCGCCGCCTCCCCCGCCGCCCGTCCCCGTGGTCTTCGCCAGCCATCGCACGCCCACGCGGTCGAGCTCGGCGGCGTGGAAGCCCTCGACGTAGCGCTCGATCATCGCCCGCGCATCCGGCTCCAGATCATGCCCGTCGAGCCACTCGGCGAAGGTCTGGTCGTGGTCCGGCGGCGAGCGGAGGTGGCCCATGATGCCGTCGACGCGGTCGTCGTAGTCCAGGCAGGTCGCCACGCCATCGGCCACCTCCCACTGCCCGCCCGCGCTGCGGATCGCGGCGCCGCCCATCGCGCGGATGGCGTCGAAGGCGGGGCCGGGGACGTCGATGAACTCGGCGCCCAGCTCGATGGGCATGGGAAACCCGGGGTCGTACAGCGTGTGCACGCGCCCCCCCAGCCGGCCGCGCGCCTCCAGCAGCACCGCGCCCACCCCGTGCCGCGCCAGCTCCGCCGCGGCCGCCAGCCCCGCCATCCCGCCGCCGATGATCGCGACGTCGAACCGCTCGTCCCCCATCGTCCCCTCCGCCTCCCGTTCCCCAGCCGTGTCGGTGATCGCGCAGGATTATACGCGGGACGGCCGGCAACTGCATGGGGCGCTCCGCGCTCGGCCGGGGAGGAAAGGGGAGCCGGGGAGGAACGACGAGAAATCTGCGATCGACGTTCACCCCCTGTCCCCAACCGATCCGGGGAATTCGAACGAAATTCCGGGATCGAGATGAAGTCTCCGATGCTCCCTTTCCCTCCCCGGCTCGGCGCGAAGCGCCCCATGCAGTTGGCGATGACGGAACTGGTAGACGCAAAAACAGACAAGGAGAATCGGGGCCCACCCCCCAATTCTCCTTGTCTGTTCGCCATCGGCCCGAAAGCCGCGGCACTGTCCGGGTGGTGAGGGGAACCGGGGCCCACCCCCCAGCCCCCTCACCCGGGCCGCCTCGGCTTGCGCTCCGGCGGCTTCTTCAGTTGCGGGGGAACCGGGGCCCACCCCCCGGCCCCCCGCGCGCACCGCTTGGCCAGAGGCCTCACGGCACGAGTCCTTCTCCATCCGGTGCACCGCGCGACACCCATCGTCGCCGTGCTTGGATGAAGAAGTTACACCGGGAAGCTGTCAGGAAGATTACAGCTTCGGGGGATTTATGACGGGAAGATTAAGAGGCCTCATGGTCCTGCCGTGACCGGAGATGAGCCCCGGTCGACGGCCGGACGATCCAGCGGAAACGCGAGGAATGGCGTGGGGAAAGATCCGGATCAGTCGACCGCGGGAAAGGCGAGCGTCACGCGCGTCCCGCGGTCGAGCTCGGACTCGAGCGAGATCCGCGCGCGATGCTCCTCGGTGATGCGGCGGGCGATGGAGAGGCCCAGCCCCGCCCCCTCGGCCAGCGCGCGCGCGTTCTCGCCGCGGTAGAAGCGCTCGAAGACGCGCGGCAGCTCGTCGGCCGCGATCCCCATCCCCGTGTCCTGCACGACCACGGTGGGGATGCCGCCGGGGCGATGCACGTCCACCCGCACCTCGCCGCCATGGGGCGTGTAGCGCAGCGCGTTCTGGATCAGGATCATCACCAGCTGGCGCAACAGGGGCGCGTCGCCGCGCACGGGCGTCTCGTCGAACTCGCCGACGCTCAGCCGCACGCCGCGGCTCTCCGCCAGCACCCCGGCCGAGGCGACCGCATCGCTCACCAGGTCGTCGAGGAAGACGCGCTCGTGCTCCACCGCGCGCACGCCGCTCTCGACGCGCGCGAGCGTCAGCAGATCCTCCACGATGTGGCCCATCGCCTCGGCCTCGCGCCCCACGGCCTCGAGCGCGGCGCGGTACTCGCCCGGCGCGCGCTCGCGCTGCAGCGCCACCTCCGCGCGCCCGCGGAGGACGGAGACGGGGGTGCGCAGCTCGTGCGCGGCATCGGCCAGGAAGCGCCGCATCTGCAGCAGCGTGCGCTCCACCGGCGTCACCGAGAGCGCGGCGAGCCGGTGCCCCAGCAGGGCGACGAGGACGAGCGCGAGGAAGGCGCCGGCGACGAACGTCTCGATCAGCCGCAGCGACTGCGCCTCGATCTGCCCCAGGTCCGACACGGCCGCCGCGACGTACACGCGGCCGCCGCGCATCCCGAAGCGCCGCGCGTGCACCCGCCACTCGCCGTTCGCCACCTGGTACCCCGCGTCGGCCGCGCCCTGCCGCAGCGCCAGGCCGGCCGCCGCGCGCACCGGGGCGTCCACCGTCTGCGGCGTCACCGGGCGCCCGGCTGAATCGAAGAGGAAGAGCTCGCTCCCAGGCACCTCCATCTCCTCCACCGCCGCCATCGCCGCCTCGCGCGTGGGCACGCCCTCGGCCTCGATCACCTGCGCGGCACGGACCACGTCGCGCGTGGCCGCGTGCAGCGTGCGCACCAGCTGCTGCTCCACCTCGTGCGCCGTCACCCAGTACATCCCGCCCCCGACGACGAGGAGGATGGCGGCGAAGCTGAGCACGTAGTACGCGGTCAGCCGGTAGCGCAGGCGCGAGAGCGAGCGGTCCATCACCCCTGCTCGCCGAAGCGGTAGCCGGCGCCGCGCACGGTGTGGATCAGCTTGGGCTCGAAGTCGTCGTCGATCTTGCGCCGCAGCCGGCGCACGAGGACCTCGAGGACGTTGGTGAAGGGGTCGTGGTTGTCGTCCCACACGGCCGCGGTGATGGCCGCGCGGTCGACGACGGCGCCGGCGTGGCGCAGGAAGAACTCGAGGAGCTCGAACTCCTTCGCCGTCAGCTCGATCTTCTGCCCGCCGCGGCGCACGTCGCGGGTGCGCAGGTCGACCTCCAGGTCGGCCACGGTGCGCTGGTCGGGGGCGATCTGGGGCGGGCGGCGGGCCAGCGCCTGCACGCGCGCCAGCAGCTCGCGAAAGGCGAAGGGCTTGGTGAGATAGTCGTCCGCGCCGGACTCGAGGCCCAGCACGCGGTCGTCGACGGCGTCGCGCGCGGTGAGCATCAGCACCGGCGTGCCGATCCCGTTGCCGCGGATGCGCTTGCACAGGTCGATCCCGCTGCCGCCGGGAAGGCCGATGTCGAGGATGATCACCGCGTAGCTCCCCAGCGCGGCCTTCTCGCGGCCCTCGTGGAAGGTACGCGCGGTGACCACTTCAATGCGGTGCTCGCGGAACCCCGAGCCCAGCACCTCCTGCAGCGCCGGATCGTCTTCCACCACCAGGATTCGCATCGGCTTCCCGCTTATCTACAATGAGGAGATGGTCTTCGGAGCGTCTCGACAGATCTAGCTCATGACGCCCGGACTGCAACTGCATGAACACGAAGACCACGAAGAAGCACGAAGGACACGAAGAACTTCATCGCAGTTCCTCCGTGTCCTCCGTGAACCTCCGTGGCTCCGTGTTCAGAAAGCGGGATGTCGGCCGCGCGGATGTCAGGGTCGAGCCGCGGGGGCCCGCCAGTCTCGCCCGAGGATCACGGTGACGTCCAGCATCAGCGCGGTATCACGGCGCGTCTCCACGCGGGTGATGCCCAGCGCATCGGCCGCCTGCTGCGCCATCTCCCGGTTCCCGACGCGGTCGACGACCAGCGACACGCCGGGATCGCTGCCGCGCGGCGCGTTCCCCGTCTCCACCACGTCGAAGCCCCGGTCGCGCAGCACGTCGGTCGCGGTCCGCGCCAGGCCGTGCGTCGACGTCGCGTTCAGCACCTGCACCCGCACGCGCCCCGGCGGCGGCGCGGGTGCGGGGCGCGCCGGATCGGCCGCGACGGGTGCATCGACCGATGCAGGCGTCGGGCGATGGAAGTGCTGCCACACGCCGTACCCAAGCGACGCCAGCAGCGCCCCCACCGCCGCGATGGTGACGAACAGCGCCAGCGTCTGCAGCCGCCCGCCCGCGCCTCCGCTCTTGCCGCGAGAGGAGGGGCTAGCGCGCTTCTGCTTCGACCTGGGCATGGAAGGCTTTCGTTTCGGGATGCACGGTGGCGCCGTTCTTCACTACGTGGCCGATGCGCGCCTCCACCACCTCGCGCAGCACGCCGTCCATCTCCCGCGGCATCCGCGCGCGGAGTTGCGCCGTCCATTCGGGATCGAAGGTGCGGCCGGGCTCCAGGAAGTCGGCCAGGTACAGCGCCCGCCCCAGCGTGCCGAACTTCGGCGAGCCCACGGTGTGGCAGCGCACGGCGGCCACGATCTCGTCGTCTGCCTGGCCCGTAAGGCGCTCGGCGGCGGCGGGGCCGTGCAGCAGCTTCCCCGGCAGCTCGCGGTATTCGGCGGGGACGGCGGGGCGCAGGTCGTCGGCGTCGGCGTCACGCAGGGTGTCGTGCAGCCAGCCGGCGGCGGTCCAGCGCGCCACGTCGGCGGCGGAGAGGCCGAGCCCCTGCGCCCACTCGTGCATCAGCGCGGCCACGCGGCCCATGTGCTCGCGGCGCTTGGGCTTGGCCACCGTCCACGGGGGAAGGTGTCCGTCGGCGGCGTCGCGCACGAGCGGGGTCAGGGCGCGTTCGGCGCTGGCGGGGATCGTCATGCGGATCTTCGTGTGGAGTCGGGAGAGCGGCGACCGGCCGGACGGGCGATCGAGGTCCGCACGAAAGATGTCGAAAGACCGGCGTGTAACGAAAGCCCGCGCCGTCACCCGGCCGCGCAGATGCGCGCGAAGCCGTGCGGGTCGAGGCTGGCGCCGCCCACCAGCACGCCGTCCACGTCGTCGACCGACAGGAGCTCCGCCGCGTTGTCGGGCTTCACGCTCCCGCCGTAGAGGATGGGGATGGCGTCGCCCGTCTCGTGCCCGTAGTGCTCGGCCAGCGCGCGGCGGATGAAGCGGTGCATCGCGCCCGCGTCGGCCGGCGTGGCGACCACGCCGGTGCCGATCGCCCACACCGGCTCGTAGGCGATCACCAGCGAGCGCGCCTCGTCCAGCGACACGTCCTCGATCACCGGCGCCAGCTGGGCTTCGACCACGGCCTGCTCGCGGCCCGCGCGGCGCTCCTCGATCTTCTCGCCCACGCAGAGGACGGGGACCAGGCCCGCGTCGAGGACGGCGCGGACCTTCCGCACCGTCTCCTCCGTGGTCTCGCCGAACACCCAGCGGCGCTCGCTGTGGCCCACGAGGACCAGCGACGCCCCCGCGTCCGCCGCCATCCCCACCGACAGCTCGCCGGTGAAGGCGCCGCCCGCCTCCCAGTACACGTTCTGCACGCCCAGGAGGATGTCGGGGCGGCCGGCGATCGCCTCGCGCGCGGCGGCGAAGGAGATGGCGGGGGGGAAGAAGACCACGCTGCGGTCGTCGCGCGGCCGCGAGACGGCCAGGAACTCGGCGAAGAAGCGCGCGGTCTCCGTCGGCCCGTGGTTCATCTTCCAGTTGCCGGCCATCACCGGCCGGATCGGCGCGCTCACGGCTGGCCCCGGTCGCTCAGGGCGGCCACGCCGGGAAGCTCCTTCCCTTCGAGGAACTCCAGCGACGCGCCGCCGCCGGTCGACACGTGGCTCATCCGGCTCTCCAGCCCCATCTCGCTCACCGCCGCCGCGCTGTCGCCGCCGCCGATGATCGTCGTCGCGCCGTTGTCCGTCGCGGCCGCCACGGCCTCGGCCACGCCACGGGTGCCGTCGGCGAACGCGGGGATCTCGAACACGCCCATCGGCCCGTTCCACAGCACCGTCTTCGCGTTCGCCAGCTCGGCGCGGAACGCCTCCACCGTCTTCGGCCCGATGTCGGCCACCAGCCGGTCCGCGGGGATCGCCTCGCGCGACACGGCCTCGGCAGCCGCGCCGGCCTCGAGCTTGTCGGTGACGATGCAGTCGACGGGGAGGGAGAGGCGGTCGGTGCCGGCGAGCAGCTCCTTCGCCATCTCCAGCCGGTCGTCCTCCACCAGCGACGTCCCCGTCTCCAGCCCCATCGCCTTGAAGAAGGTGTTCGCCATCGCCCCGCCGATCAGCAGCCGGTCGACCTGGGGGAGGAGGTGGTTGATGACGTCGATCTTCCCCGAGATCTTCGAGCCGCCCAGGATGGCGACGAACGGGCGCTTCGGCTCCTCCAGCGCGCCGCCGAGGTATTCCAGCTCCTTCGCCATCAGGAACCCGGCGACGGCGGGCTTCCCCTCGCCCTTCATCACCTCCACCACGCCGGTGGTGGACGAGTGCGCCCGGTGCGCCGCGCCGAACGCGTCGTTCACGAACACGTCGCCCAACTCGGCCATCTGCCGCGCGAGGTCCATGTCGTTCTTCTCCTCGCCCGCGTGGAAGCGCGTGTTCTCGAGGAGGAGGACGTCGCCGTCCCCCAGCGCGTTCGTGGCCGCGACGGCCTCGGGGCCCACGGACTGGTCGATGAACCGCACGGGCCGCCCCAGCAGCTCGCCCAGGCGCGTGGCGGCGGGGCGCAGCGACATCTCCGGCACCACCTTCCCCTTCGGCCGCCCGAAGTGGGAGAGGAGGACGATGCGCGCGCCGGCGCCGATCAGGTGCCGCAGCGTGGGCAGCGTGGCGGCGATGCGCGTGTCGTCGGTGATGTTGCCCTCGCCGTCGAGCGGCACGTTGTAATCCACGCGCACCAGCGCGCGCCTGCCACGCAGCGCATCCGGCGAGAGGTCGTTCAGCGTGAGCTTGTTCATCGTCAATCTCCGAAGATCTCCGGGAGGAGCTGGATTTCGATCTATCCGCGGCGCGGCGCCCCCTCCGCTCGCTCAGGCTCGCACCTCCCCCGTTCCGGGAGAGGTAGCAGGGCCGGCATCACTGCGCGCTGGAAAACTCCGCGTGCACGACAGGCTGCAACTGCGCGCCACCGCTCGCCTGCCACCCTCTCCCGGAACGGGGGAGGGTCGCGCTCTAAGGCGCGGGGAGGGGGCGCCGCGGCCGCGCCATCCCCGATTTTCCACGAGTCGATCGAGCCAGACTCGCAGGATGACTGGCGGGGGACGCAAAAACGAAGGGCACCGGCGCACTCCGCCGATGCCCTTCGCGCCATCGCAAGCTCAGCTGTTGTGCAGGCGCTCGCCCATGTAGCGGGCCAGGTCCACGCAGCGGTTGCTGTAGCCCCACTCGTTGTCGTACCAGGCCATCACCTTCACCAGCCCGCCGATGACGTTCGTCGTGGGCGCGTCGATCACCGAGGAGTGCGGGTTGCCGGTGAAGTCGATGGAGACGAGCTCCTCTTCCTCGTAGCCCAGGATCCCCTTCAGCTTCCCCTCGGCGGCGGCGCGCAGCGCGTCGTTCACCTGCTGCGCCGACACCTCCTGCTCCAGCTCGGCCACCAGGTCCACCACCGAGACGTCGGCGGTGGGGACGCGCATGGCGATGCCGTCGATCTTCCCCTTCACCTCGGGGATCACGAGCGAGGTGGCCTTGGCGGCGCCGGTGGTGGTGGGGATGATGGACAGCCCCGCCGCGCGGGCGCGCCGCAGGTCCTTGTGCGGCAGGTCGAGGATGTTCTGGTCGTTGGTGTAGGCGTGCACCGTGGTCATCACCCCGCGGCGGAAGCCGAAGTTGTCGAGCAGGACCTTCACCACCGGCGCCAGGCAGTTGGTGGTGCAGCTGGCGTTGGAGACGATGTGATGGTTCGCCGCGTCGTACTTCTCCTCGTTCACGCCCAGCACGATGGTGATGTCCTCGTCCTTGCCGGGGGCGGAGATGATCACCTTCTTCGCGCCGCCCTCGAGGTGCTTGGCGCAGTCCTTCTTGCTGGTGAACCGCCCGGTCGACTCGATCACGATGTCGACGCCCAGGTCGCCCCAGGGGAGCGCGGCGGGATCCTTCTCGGCGAACACGCGGATCTCGTCGCCGTCCACCAGCAGCGCGTTGTCGCGGGTCTCCACGGTGCCGGGATAGTCGCGGTGCACCGAGTCGTGCCGGAGGAGGTGCGCGAGCGTCTTCGTATCGGTCAGGTCGTTCACCGCCACGAAGTCGATGTCGGTGGCGCCGGCCTTCTTGGCGGCGCGAAGAACGTTGCGCCCGATGCGGCCGAAGCCGTTGATGGCGACGCGGATGGCCATGGCTTCCCCTTACATGCGCTAAAGACGAAAAAGAACGGATTTACGGCCCCGGAAGCACGCCCGGAGCCGGAGCGACGCTTCGCTCCAGCTCCGGGACGACGCGCGCGAAGGTGACCACGCTCGCCACTCGGGCGCCGGCCTCCAGCAGCGCGCTCACGCAGGCGAGACTCGTCGCGCCCGTGGTCCACACGTCGTCGACCACGATCACGTGCTCGCCGCGCAGCTCCGCCGCGCGCCCGGGGGGCACGGCGAAAGCGCGCGCTACGTTAGCCCGCCGCTCGGCCGGATGCAAGGCCGTTTGGGAGCCGATCTGCCGCGTGCGCGCGAGCAGATCGGCCGCCAGCGTGCGGCGCGAGATGCGGGCCACCCCGCGCGCCAGCAGCTCGGCCTGGTTGTAGCCGCGCTCGCGCAGCCGGGCCGCGCTGGTGGGCACGGGAACCACGAGATCGGCCTCGGCCGCCACGTCTGCCGGGAGGTCGAGCGCGGCCATGCGGGCGGCCATCGGCGCGGCTACGGCCTGCCAGCCGCGGTACTTGAGCGCGTGCACCAGCGCCCGCGGCACCTGGCCGATGGCATAGGCCGAGCGGATGGCGCGCACCGACGGCATCCACTCGCGGCAGGTGCGGCAGGTGGGCGCGGCCGGCGCGTCGGGCGGCACGGGGCTCCAGCAGCGCGGGCAGCGCGGCACCGGCAGCGGCCTGCACCGCAGCCAGCAGATGCGGCACACCAGCCGCTCGGGATCGGCGGTGGGGATGGGCTCGCGGCACGCCACGCACACCGGCGCGAACACCAGGTCCAGCGCCCCCGCCCACGCCTCCCGCGCCGCATCCGCCAGCGACGCTCCCAGCTTCGGCAACGACGTCATCGGTCGATGGTTCGATCGTGATGGGTTACGCCGGCGGATGAGATCGGTTGAGCCCCATCCACGGATTGCCCTGCATCTCCGTACGTCGAGTCTCCTTCATCTCATCCCCGGATGTCGTGCCTCCGTCCGCCGTCCCCGGGTTGAAACCCGAGGCAAAGACGGCCCAAAGTCCGCCTGCGCGGACTCCCCAGCCGCGGCATCGTGCCGGCGTCAGCGACATCATCGCGGCCGAAGTGAACGGGGTGACGAGATGATAATCGTGTGCGGCGCGCCTGTCACGCATGTCAACTTTGTCTCGCGCGGAGAGGGTCGTGCGGACGTCCGCGCAGGGAGCATCGGGCCGTGTTGCGCGATTCTAATCGCCCGACCAGGGCCGGATGTGAAGAGATTGGCCGGCAAAACGTCGGCGCGCGGACCGAAGCATCGATCCGCGCGCCGAAAATCATCCCCCGAACCGCAGTTCCCCTGGGCACTGGGCACCGGGAACCGGGCGCCGCGGTTCGTTCACCATCCTCCCCCGCCGCCGCCGCCCGAGCCGCCGCCGCTGGACCCGCCGCCGCTCGACCCGCTCGGCGAGCTCGACATCGCGCTGGCGGCCGTGGAGCTAAACGAGCTCATGTGGCTGGTGAAGCTGCCGGTGCTGAACGAGTGGTAGTGCGCGCCGGCGTACCAGTCCGGCGGCTGGCGATACAGGTCCTCGAAGGCGCGCGCCCAGCGCGCCTCCACCCCGAACGCCATCGCGTGCGGCAGGAAGCGCTCGAACAGCTCGGGCGAGGTGATCATCCGGCGGTAGCGGTCGCTCTCCACCTTCTCCAGGAACTCCTTGAAGCCGAGCGCCGCCTCACGCGCACGCGCGCCCTTCACCGTGCGCGCCGCCATCAGCGAGCCGAAGACGAGGATCACCACCCCGCTCGCCACCCCGCCCACGAGCAGCGGCGGCGTGTAGAAGAGCGGGTTTCCCATCTGCCCGAGGAAGATCCCCGCGAAGACGCTCGCGATGATCGCCACGATCCCCAGCGCGATCCACACGGCCTTCACGTGGTCGGGCCGCTTGAGATAGAGCCCGCGCTCGATCAGCCGGTCGAAGATGGCGCCCTCGATCGCTGGGATCGACTTGTAGAACCGGTTCTTGAGCTCCGACATGCGCACGTACGGCTGCTGCGCCGCCATCGTGGCCGTGTCGCCGTGGCCACCGGATGCGTCGCCCGCGGGGAGCTCCGTGCCGCCCGGGCGATGGGCCACGCGGCGGACGTCGCCCCACGCGGGGCCCATCGACGCGCTGGCGAACAGCGCGTCGAGGAAGCGCTGCTCGTGCGGCGCCAGCGCCGAGCGGTCGTCGTTGCGCAGGTGGAAGACCCACTCGTTGCTGCTGAAAAGGCCGAAGACGTGCTTCGTCTCCACCTCCTCGATCCCCACGTAGCCGCGCACTGCCAGGTCGATCAGCGTGCTGGTGACGTCCTTGAGGTCTGCGCTGTTGTCCACCAGCGTCCCCAGCTCGGCCGGGCTCATCCCCTCGGGCGGCGCGTACTGGACGGCCACGGGGAGCGACTGCGGATCGCGCCCCACGCGGCGCCAGCGGCGGAACATCAGCCCGAAGGCGATGAACGGCAGCGCCAGCGGCCACCACATCATCCGCTGCTCGCGCCGCAGGTCGGCCAGCGACGGCCGCGGCAGCACGCCGGCCGGGAAGGCGACGGCGAGCGTCAGCCCCTCGCCGCCGCCGAGCGGGCGCGTGGCCTCGGCCGTCACGGCATTGCCGGCGACGCGCACGTCGGCATCGGTCCCCCGGCTTCCCTCGGCGCCCGTATACGCGAACTGCCGCAGGGGATACACGCCGTCGGGGAGGGTGATGCGGACGGCGGCGTGCTCGATGGGAAACGTCCATGCGTTGCCGGTGGCGTTCCAGTACAGCTCGTCGAAATCCTGCCTTTCCGGCGTGTCGCCCGGGTAGAAGTGGCGGATGGCGTTCAGCACGCGGTACCGGATCACCACCGTCTGCGTGGCGTCGGACGCGCCGGGAACGCGCACGCGGATGCGCCGCGCGCCGTTGTCGCCGTCCTCGTCCCAGAACTCCAGCCCCTGCCCCGCGGGACCGGTCACGCGCACGCTGTCGATCCGCAGCTTCTCGCGGCGCCCCTGCCCCGTCTCGTGCTTGAGCGAGATGTCGCGGTAGATGCCGTTCCAGGTGCCGTCGAAGCGCGCGCGGATGGTTTCCGTGACCTCCGCGGTGCCGTCGCGGCGCACCGCCACGTCCACCGCGTAGTCGCCCAGCGTGATCGACCGCTCCTGCGCCCGCGCGGGTGCCGCGAAGGCGAGGAGGGCGAAGAGGATGGCCAGCATTCGGCGCATCATCATCAGTCCGATGGTTTTTCGGGAGATTCGGGGACGGGCGCAGGCGTCCATGCCCGCGCGCCCGTCTCGGATCGATGGCTAGAAGCTGACCTTCGGCGTCTCGCGCTCGGCCTGGCCGGCCTCGAAGAACTCGCGCGGCTGCACGCCGAACATCCCCGCGACCAGGTTCGACGGGAAGGTCATCGTCCTGGCGTTCAGGTCGCGCACCACGGCGTTGTAGTAGCGGCGCGCCTGGGTGAGCGCCTCTTCCAGCCCGCCGAGCTGCTGCTGAAGGTCGCGGAAGCCGCCGCTGGCCTGCAGCTGCGGGTACGCCTCGGCGGTGGCGACGAGGCCGTGGATGGCGGTGGTGAGCTGCGCCTCGGCCTGGGCGCGCGCGGCCGGGCCGCCCGCCGCCGCCGACAGCGCCTGCGCGCGCGCCTGCGTCACGCTTTCGAGGGTGCCGCGCTCGTGCGCGGCGTACCCCTTCACCGTCTCGACCAGGTTGGGCACCAGGTCGTAGCGCCGCTTGAGCTGCACGTCGATGTCGCTCCAGGCGTTCTGCGCCTGCAGGCGAAGGCGGACCAGCCCGTTGTACTGGACGACCAGGAACAGCACCACGGCCGCGGCCACCACGATTGCGGCGATCAGCATCGGCGGGTCTCTCGGTGCGGGGGGACGGCGGCCGCGCGCGGCGGCCGTGAGCGCGCAACTCTACGGCTGCGGCGCGCGAAAGTTACGCAGGGCGATGGAGATGGACAAACTTTGGGATGATACGAGGCGCGACGCGGCGCCCCCTCCCCGCCCCTGAGAGCGCGACCCTCCCCCGTTCCGGGAGAGGGTGGCTCACACGGGCCGGCGCGTGCAGCGCCCGTTGCGGCTCACGTGATTTACGGCTGGCGATGAAGCCGGCCCGCGAACGACAAAGCCCGTGATGCACGCCCTCGTTCTGGCGGCACCACGGGCTAGCGTCTGCGAAGGCAGATGTCATGTCAACGATCGAGCGAGGGGCAGGTGCTTCACACGACGGCCGCGCTACCAACCTCTCCCGGAACGGGGGAGGTGGACGGCCCCAGCCGGCCGGAGGGGGCGCCTGCGCCGCGTCTCGCGCTCGATCAATCGCCCGAGGCGGACCCGACGCCGGCGGGCTCGAGGTCCGGCGCGATCTCCACCACCATCCCCTCGGCGATGCGGTGGAGGAGCGACGGGTCGCGCGCGAGGTACTGGAAGACGGTGAGCGCGCGCTCCTGCGGGATCCCCAGCGGGCGCAGGTGGTTCTGCGCCAGCCGCACGTCGCGCTCCAGCGCCGCGTTGCGCTGCTTGAAGTGGCGGACGATGGTGCGCTCGCTCCGCGCGACCTCCAGCAGCGCCCGGTTCCGCCGCGCGCCCACCGCGGGATCGAGGTTGGGGTCGATGTCCGCCGCCAGGTCCATCACCCTGCCGAAGCCGTCCACCAGCGCGCCGCGAAGCGCGTCGAGGCGCGCCCACAGCTCGGCCGGCAGGTGGCGCCGGGCGACGCGCTCCCACAGCTCGTGCGCGGGGAGGCGCAGGTCGTCGTCCTCGATGCCGGCGCGCGCGCGGGCGTCGGCGACCTCGCCGGGGACGATGGTGGCGCCGAAGCGCGGGAACGCCACCGGCGCGCGGATCCCGAACGCGGCGAAGAGCGGCCGCACCTGCGCGAAGTACGCCGTCTCCGCCGGCCCGCCCACGTAGGAGAGCGTGGGGAAGACGGCGGATTCCACCACCGGGCGGAGGAAGACGTTGGGGCTCAGCGCGCGCGGGTCGTCGGCGAGGATGGCGCGCAGCTCGTCCAGCGTGAAGCGGTGGCGCGCCTCCTTCGCCTCGAACCCGTCGCCGTCGCGATAGAGCCGCTCGCGCCCCGCCGGCCCGTGCCAGAAGACGTTGGTGGCGCCGTCGACCAGGGTGACCTGCGTGGTGTACCCCGCCGCGCCCAGCGCCGCCGTCTGCCGCGCGATCAGGCGCTCGTGCTCGGCGGCGTTGGCCAGCTCGGCCAGCAGCACCTCGGCCGAGGCGCGCTTGAGGACGGGGTCGGCCGCGTCGGTGACGAAGAGGTCGAAACCGGCGAAGAGCGACCCGATCGCCGCGCGGAACGCATCCGCCACGGTGACGCCGGGGCGATAGGCGTCGCGCAGGATCGCCATCGCCCGCTCCGCATTCCCCTCCCCCGCGATCGTCCGCGCGAACGTGTCGAGCGCGGCGTGGACGTCGTCGCCCAGCCGCATCTCGCTCATCGGCACGGCCACGCGCGTCGACGCGGCCACGGAGGCACGGTGCAGCGCGCCGCCGCCATCCACCGAGAAGGCGTGGTTGACCTCGGCGAAGTCGTGGTCTTCGCTCGCCGCCCAGAAGACGGGGAGGACGAGGGTGCCCAGCCGCCGCTCCAGCGCCTCGGCCAGGCGGACGGCGGAGAGGATCTTGTGGATGGTGTAGAGCGGGCCGGTGAAGAGCCCGGCCTGCTGCCCGGTGGTCACCATCGCACCGCCCTCGCTCACGAAGCGGCGGAGGCGCTCGGCGGCGCGGGCGCTGGTGGGCGCCAGCGCGGCGGCGGCCCGTTCGCGCTCGGCGCGGCCGAAGCGGGCGCGCACCTCGGCCAGCTTGGCGCGCCAGGCGGCGGGGTCGGCCGGGTTGCCCTCGTAGAAGGCGGCGGCGCGCGGGTCGCCGGCCAGGTACTCCTGCACCAGCCGGGTGCCGCGCACGCGCTCGACGTTCAGGTGGAGGCTCAGCGTGCCCTCCCCATCAGGATCACGCGCGGCGCGCCGGCGCCCAGCGGGGTGCCGGCATAGTCGCCGAAGGCGGCGAAGGGCCCAATCCCTGCCCGTTCCATCATCCCCTCAAGCTCACTGGGCGCATACAGCCGCACGCGCTCGTAGAACACGCGCGGCCGCCGAAGGCCCGGCTCGTAGATCTCGATCGTCTTCTGAACCACGCGTCCATCGTCCACCAGCTCTCTCGTCTGCACCACGCGGCGGCGGCCCAGCTCCACCTCGTCGCGCGGGCGCAGCGAGGCGCGCACGCGGTCGGCGTTCAGGAAATCCACCGCGAGCACCCCGCCCGCGGCCAGCACCCGGCGGATCTCCCGCAGCACGCGCACGTCGTCGCGCGCGTCGGGAAAGTAGCCGAAGGAGGTGAAGAAGCTGGTGACCATCGCCACCGCCCCGCCGCGCACCGGCAGCGCGCGCATGTCGCCGCGCATCACCGGCAGGCCGTCGCCCCGCGCCACGCGCAGCAGGTCGTGCGAAAGGTCAAGCCCCGTCGCGCGGTAGCCGTGCTCGCGCAGGTGCTCCACGTGCCGCCCGGCGCCGCACGCCAGGTCCAGCACCACCGCGCCCGCGGGGAGCCGCGCGTGCCGGGCGACCAGCGCCACGGCGTGCTCGGCCTCTTCCTCGTCGCGGTGCGGATACAGCTGCAGGTACTCGGCGCCGAACCACTCCGCGAACCATTCGTCGCCCGGCTCGCCCGCGGTGTTCATGGCGACAGGTTACACCCCCGCCCGCGCCTGGGGCAACCGGCGGCGACGATATCGTACACCACTGAACCAATCTTGGATCGCGCGGCGGAATCTGCAACCGGGCCGCGCCCGCATCGACGGACGCGGAAACGCTTGGGAACCCGACATTGCCCTTTCGAGACGGATTGCGTTACCATTGGAGCCCACCGAATCAGCCATCCTTCAAACCGGAGACGTCGCCGTGAAGAAGCTCAAGCTCGATGTGGCCGCCCTCGAAGTCAGCTCGTTCGTCGCGGAGAAGCCGGCGGGACAGGTGCACGGGATGGAGATGGCCATCACCCAGCTGTACGGCTGTACGCACACGGCCGAGGCGGACTGCTACCCGTCGAAGTACTGCACCGGAACGGGGTGCGTCGCCACGGCCGCGTACACCTGCATGACGGCCAGCAACTCGCCCTGCTGACCGGAAACATCCGGAGACGGAGGAGCGTGGGCGCCGCCGGCACCCACGCTCCTTTCGCATCACCGTACGATGCTTCGATTCCCATCGGCGGACGCGCCGTCCGTCCTCACTCCCGCCCCTTGTGGTAGGGCTCGCCGCGCTGGATGGTGCCGGCGCGGTAGAGCTGCTCGGCCAGGACCAGCCGCGCCAGCTCGTGCGGCAGGGTGAAGGCGCCGAGCGAGAGCTGGTGCCGCGCGCGGCGCAGGACTTCGTCCGACAGCCCGTATGCGCCGCCGACGACGAAGGCCGCGCCGGGGCTGGCGTTCACGGCCAGCTCGCCCAGCCAGTCCGCCAGGCGCTGCGAGCTCCACGTCTTCCCCGTCTCGTGCAGCGCCACGATCTCCACCCCGGCGGGGACGCGCGCCAGCAGCCGCTTCCCCTCCTCGTCGCGCACGCGCGCGGCGTCGCCCGCGTGGCGGAAGGCCTCTTCCTTCACCTCGGCCACCTCGAGGGGGAAGTAGCGCTTCGCCCGCGCCTCGTATTCGGCGATCAGCTCCGCGGCCGGGCCGCGCGCCTTCCCCACCGCCGCCAGCACGATCTTCACGGCCGGTCTTTCGGTTGATGTTGATCGTTCACGCCGCCAACCTCACCCGCGGCGCGGCCGGTGGCAAGCCGCCTGCTGTTCCCATCCCCCTGCCCTCCATCCCCCCGGTGAAGTCGTGACGGCCCTCGCCTTGCCGGAACCGCGCTCGCCGGTATCTTCGGGGCGACACTCCTACGCCGCTCACCACCGCACGTCCTGGAGGCTGGATGCCGGACCCGCGTGTTTCAACGATGGCCGACGGGCTGGTCGGCTCCGAGATCCTGCGCATCGCCGCCGACGTGCGCCAGATGCTGGCGCAGGGAGCCGAGGTGTGCAACCTCACCGTGGGCGATTTCGCGCCGGCCGAGTTCCCCGCGCCGGCCTCGCTGGTGAGCGGGATCGTGGACGCGCTGGAGGCGGGGGAGACCAACTATCCGCCCAGCGACGGGGTGCTGGAGCTGCGCAAGGCGGTGAGCGCCTTCTACCGCGAGTGGCTGGGGCTGGACTACGGCGTGGAGTCGATCCTGATCACCGGCGGGAGCCGGCCGGGGCTGTACTCCACCTACGCCGCCCTCGTCGACCCGGGCGACGTGGTGGTCTACCCCATCCCCAGCTGGAACAACAACCACTACGTGCACCTCACCGGCGCCCGCGGCGTTCCCATCGCCACACGCGCGGAAGACGCCTTCCTCCCCACCCGCGCGCAGCTGGAGGAGCCGGTCCGCGGGGCGCGGCTGCTGGTGCTCAACTCGCCGCTCAACCCGTCGGGCACGGCGTTCACCGCGCAGCAGCTGGGCGACATCTGCGACCTGGTGCTGGAGGAGAACGCCCGCCGCGGCCCCGGCGAGCGGCCGCTGTACCTGATGTACGATTCCGTGTACTGGATGCTGACCTTCGGCGGCACCACGCACGTGAACCCGGTGTCGCTGCGGCCGGCCATGCGCGACTACACGGTGTTCATCGACGGGATCTCCAAGTCGTTCGCCAGCACCGGCGTGCGCGTGGGGTGGACGGTGGGCCCGGCCGACATCACCAGGCGGATGGCCAGCATCGTGGGCCACGTGGGCGCCTGGGCCCCGCGCGCCGAGCAGATCGCCGTCGCGAAGCTGCTGTCCGACCGCGCCGCGATCGAGGCCTACCACGACACCATGCTCCGGGAGATCTTCGACCGGCTCGAGGCGCTGTACGAGGGGATCGGCGAGATGCGCGCCCGCGGCCTCCCGGTCGAGGCGGTGCGGCCGATGGGGGCGATCTACCTGAGCGCGCGCTTCGAGCTGCACGGCAGCGTGACGCCCGACGGGAAGACGCTGCAGACGAACTCCGACATCCGCCACTACCTGCTGGAGGCGGCGGGGATGGCCGTCGTCCCCTTCCAGGCGTTCGGCCTGAAGGAAGAGACGGGGTGGTTCCGCCTCTCCGTGGGCGCCGTGAGCCGCGGCGAGATCGGCCCCATGCTGCAGCGCGTGGAGCGCGCCCTGACGGCCCTCAAGCCCATGGCCGCCGCGGCCTGACGCATCGGCCTCCCGACAGACGAAAGCACCTCCCGCCACGCGGCGGGAGGTGCTTTTTGTTTCGGTTGATAGTCATCGGATTCCACCCCCAGACGCGATGTCATCCTGAGGAGCCGCCGCTCGCAACCATCAACCACACAACAACTTGGCGGCGACGAAGGATCTGTGGGCTGCGCTCGGAATCGATCGCCGGAGCGCGATTCGCCGATTCCAAGATCAACGCGCCCTACCGAATCACGTGCGGCCGCGGCCACAAATTCTTCGGCCTGCAGCTTCGATCTCGACATCGGCCAAGGTGTGGCCGGCCTCAGAATGACATTTCCCGGATGTCTGCTGGATACGACTTCTACAGCTTCCGGATGCCGATGATGTTGCCGCGCCCCTCCTCATCGACCGAGACGCGTAGGGCGGTCGTCGGCGCGGGGCGCGGATCGCGCTCGCCGGTGGGCCGGATCTCGTGCTCCTCCACGCACCAGACGCGCTGGATGCTGTAGATGAACACCGCGTAGCCCGGCTGCGACGCATCCTCGCCGCGGCCGACGATCACGCCGCGCTCGCCGTTGACGGGCGCCAGCTCCGGATCGTCGCTCGCCACGCGTACCACGTCGTCGAAATCGAAGCGGAAAGCCGAGGGATCGGGCGGCACGTAGCCGGCGTCGTGATCGGGATCGTCGGATGGCTGCATCGCGGTCACAGGGGCCGATAGGAAAGTTCGAACGCCGGGCCCAGCTGCGCGCGGAGCGTCGCCAGCATCTCCTCGGTGGCGCGATCGAAGCGCGCCTCCTCGTCGGCGTGCCACGGGCTGGGGGCGGCGGGATCGTCCCAGTTGAGCGCACCATCGTGCCACGCGCTCAGTTCCTCCAGCCGCCGTCGCGTCTCCGGCGTCAGCGGCAGCGCATCCTCGATCGCGCCAACGCCGAAGCGTTCGTGCGCCGCATCATCGTCCGCCCACAGGCACCCGCCGCCCCACTCGAACATCAGCTTCACGCGGTAGATCGGCTGCGAGCCGTCGCTGTTCGTCATCGCCCGATCCCGATCGTCATCCGTTTCATCGAAGATCGAGGTTGGACGCAGCGGATTCCATCGCGAATGAGACGAGCGCCACCGTACCGCACGTGCGCCTCTTCGCTCAACCCTCGAAGCCGCGGCTGACGCGGAAGACGTGGCCGTCGGGGTGGCGGATGTGCATCTCGCGCACGTTCCACGGCATGTTCGTCGGCGGCCAGGTGACCTCGATCCCCTGCTCCACGCAGCGCTGGTGCGCGGCGTCCACGTCGTCGACCCACATCGACATCCACACGCCCTTGTCCGCCGTCTGGTCGCCATCGGGGCCGAAGGTGGCGGCGACGTCGCCCTTGCCGCGGCCGCCCTGCGCGCCCTGGCAGAGGAAGATCTCGGTGCGTCCCGAGCGGACGGCGCCGAAGGTGGCCGCCGGATCGCCCCAGTCCCACGCCTTCTTCCACCCCAGCTTCTCGAACCAGGCGAAGCTGTCCTCCAGGCTGCTTACGTTCAGGATCGGGGTCAGCGCGTGCGCGAGCATGCAATCCTCCGGGTGATGGAAGTCGTTGGTCAGCAGTCAGATGGTCCAGGCATCCATCCCGTCCGCTGGCTCCATTCCGCGGCACGCCGCATCACCTGCCAGATGAACGGCGTCTTCGCGTCGAGATAGGCCTCGCGGCGGTCGCGGTGCTCCGCGGCGAGGCGGCGCTTCAGCTCGGAGTAGGCCGCCGCATCGTCGGGATCGGCGCGCAGGTAGTCGCGGAAGAGCAGCGCGGCCTGCTCCGAGAAGCTGCCGGCGCGGCGCACGTGGATGTGCGTGCGGCGTGCGCCGGCGCGCTCGCGGAAGTAGCGCTTGGTGAGATCGGGATTGTCCGCGCGCCAGTCGAACCCGCACCGCGCCAGCGCGGCCTCGTACGCCGCCGCGGGCTCGAGGCCGATGACGGAGATCTGGATGTCGACGACCGGCTTGGCGCTCATCCCCGGGATCGACGTCGACCCGATGTGATCGATCCGCAGCGCCCCATCGCCCAGCGCCGCCCGCAGCTCCCGCCCGATCGCCTGGAAGATCGCGGGCCACTCGGGATCGTAGGGGGCGATGATGACCGCATCCGACATCGAACCATCCTTCTGCTGGATGACGATCGGCCGTCAGCGCACGACGATGGTGTCGCGCAGCCAGTGCTCGTTGTCGCGATAGGGATAGTCGGCGGTGAACTGCAGGCCGCGGCTCTCCTTGCGCTGCAGCGCGCAGCGGACGATCAGCAGCGCCGCCTGCACCACGTTGCGCACCTCCACCAGCTCGGGGGATGGACGGCTGGCGGCCCACCATCCGTTCACGCGCTCGCTGGCGGCGCGCAGCCGCAGGTCGGCCTCGGCGAGGCGCTCGTCGGAGCGCACGATTCCCACCAGGTCCCACATCAATCCGCGGATCGCCTCGCGCTCGGCCTCCATCTCCTCCGTGCCCGGCCCGCCGGGCGCCGCGCCGAGGGGCGGGAGCGCGGGCTCCAGCATCCGCGTGACGGAGAGCTGCGGGCCGATGCGCTCCGCCGCGCGGTGGGCGAAGACGATCGCCTCGAGCAGCGAGTTCGACGCGAGCCGGTTGGCGCCGTGGACGCCGGTGCACGCCGTCTCGCCCGCGGCGTACAGGCCGGGGAGCGACGAGCGCCCGTGCGTGTCCGTCAGCACGCCGCCGCAGAGATAGTGCGCCGCGGGGACCACCGGCAGCGGCTCGCGCAGCATGTCGATGCCGCGCTCGGCCGTCTCGCGCAGGATGTTGGGGAAGCGCGCGCGGATCTCGTCCGCCGCGATCGCCGAGCAGTCGAGGAGGACGAAGGGGTCGCCGCCGCGCTTCATCTCCTGGTCGATCGCCCGTGCCACCACGTCGCGCGGAGCCAGCGAGGCGAGGGGATGATAGGCGTCCATGAACGCCGTCCCGTCGCGCCGGCGCAGGACGGCGCCCTCGCCGCGCACCGCCTCGCTGATCAGGAAGGTCTTCTCCCGCGCGGGATACAGGGCGGTCGGGTGGAACTGGATGAACTCCATGTTCGCCACCTTCGCCCCCGCCCGGTACGCCATCGCCACCCCGTCGCCCGTGGCGATCGACGGATTGGTGGTGTGGCGATAGACCTGCCCGCACCCGCCGGTGGCCAGCATCACCGCGCGGGCGAGGATCGGCACCGCCTCGCCCGTCTCCGCGTCGAGGACGAGGACGCCGCAGCAGCGCTCGCCGAGGGTGCCCGGATCCGTCGCCAGCAGCAGGTCGACCGCGGCGGTGTTCTCGTAGATGGTGATGTTGCCGGCCGCGGCCACCGCCGCCAGCAGCCCCCGCTCGATCTCGCGCCCGGTGAGGTCGGCCGCGCGCACGATGCGCCGGCGCGAGTGCCCGCCCTCGCGCCCCAGCGACAGGTCGCCATCGTCCGATTCGCTGAAGTGCACGCCCAGCTCGATCAGCTCGCGCACGCGCGCCGGGCCCTCGCGCACCAGCACGTCCACCGCGTCTGGGTGGCAGAGGCCGGCGCCGGCCACCAGCGTGTCTTCCTTGTGCAGATCGGGCGAGTCGTCGTCGCCGAAGGCCGCGGCGATCCCGCCCTGCGCCCAGTTGGTGGACGATTCCGGGCGGCTCTTCTTGGTCACCAGCGCCACCGACCCGTAGCGCGAGACCTTCAGCGCGAAGAAGAGCCCCGCGATCCCGCTGCCCACCACCACCACGTCGGCCTGTCTCATCCTCGCCGTTCCTCCAGGGCGCGCCGCAGCGCCACGTCCAGGGCGTCGCCGCCGGCTTCGATCCGCACCGCCTGCTCCAGCACCCACACGTTCGCCTTCGGGGAGATCAGCGCGCGCAGCTTCACCGCGTCCTTCCGGGTGATGACGATCGGCCGCCCCCCGGCGCGCGCCACGATCCGGAGCGCGTCCGCCGCGGAGAAGGGATGATGGTCGGGATACGCGTCCTCCACCACCACCGCGCCCGCCTGCCGCAGCGCGTCGAAGAAGGGCCGCGGCATCCCCAGCCCCGCCACCGCCAGCACCTCGCGCCCCGCGAGCGACGCCAGCGGCCGTTCATCCCCCGAATGCAACGCCGCCAGCCGGTCCGCCGCGAGGTGGCAGATGGCGATCGACTTCCCCGGCGCCGCGCCCCGCACCTCCGCCTCCACCTCGCGCGCGCGGCCGATCGGCGCGGACTTTCTCGTCAGCACGATCACCCCGGCCCGCCCGAGCGCCGCCAGCCCCTCGCGCCACGGCCCGCGCGGCAGGAGGCGCGGACGCGGCGTCCACGTTTCCACCGCGATCAGCACGATGTCGAGGTCGCGCCGCAGCCTGCGATGCTGGAACGCGTCGTCGAGCACGACGACATCGCACGCGGCCGATGCCAGCTCGCGCGCCGCATCCACCCGCCGCGCCGCCGTGGCGACGGCAACGCCGGGGTTCAGCTCGCGATGCAGGATCACCTCGTCGCCGCCGTAGCCGCGCAGCGCGAGCCCCGGCGTGCGTCCCCACGACTTCAGCCGCGCCACGAGCCAGGCGGCGAACGGCGTCTTCCCCGCCCCGCCGACGCCCACGTTCCCCACGCTGATCACCGGCACGCCGGCGGATTCGGAGCGCAGCACGCCGCGATCGAACGCCGCGTTGCGCGCCCGCACGATCCCGCGGAACGCCCACTCGGCGGGGAGAAGGGCGATGTCGAGCGCCTTCCCCGCCGCGCCCGCGTCCCCCGCCCACCATCGCGTGACGAACGAGTGCAGGCTCATCGCGGCACCGTGGACCCCTCACCCGGCTCGCCGGGGCTCGCCACCCTCTCCCGAACTGCGGGAGAGGGTCGATGCGAACGCGAGATCCGCGCATCAAGAGGCAGATCGGCACACACGCGCCGTTGTCGCGCGAAGCGCCACCATCGTCCCTCTCCTGCAGTTCGGGAGAGGGACAGGCTTCGTGGGCACGACGCAGTCGCGCCGCGAAGCCAGGGTGAGGGGTCCCCCGGATCCCGCCTCACCACGGCCGGTCCACGCGCGCCATCAGCCCCCCCAGGCGCCGCTCCACGTCGTCCATGATCGCCTGGATCTCGCCCTCGCTCGCGCGGCGGGGGACGAACACGGGCTCGCCGTAGGAGATGCGCAGGCGCGCGAAGGGGTGCGGGATCATGAAGCGGTCCCATCCCCCGAAGTACGATGCGCGGCTCGCGCCCGACACCACGGGGATGATGGGCGCCCCGGTGCGCTGGGCGATCAGCACGGGGCCGGGCTTCATCTTCTCGCGGGGACCCTTGGGGCCATCGGGGGTGATGGCCAGCGACCGCCCCGCGCGCACGTGCTGGATCAGCTCGCGCAGCGCCTCGAGCCCGCCGCGCGTCGTCGACCCGCGCACGGCGGTGAATCCCCACTTCCGCACCACGCGGGTGATGTACTCGCCGTCGCGGTGCTGGCTGATGAGCGTGACCACGCCCTGCTGTCGATGGAAGTGCGTGCACGGAAGCAGCCGCCCGTGCCACAGCGTGAAGATCACCGGCTTCCCCGCGCGCCAGAACTGGTCGTAGTTCTCCACCCCCTCGCGCTCGTAGCGGCAGGTGGACATCAACGCGTTCAGCGCCGCGCTCCCCAGCGACGAAACGAGGCGCTCCTTCGCGCGCAGCTCGGTGGTCTGCTCGCTGGGGCGGATGGCCGCGCGGGGCTCCGCGGATGGCGCGTCGGGAAGATCGGGCGTCATCGGGCGAAACCTAGCCGCTGGACGCCGATGCCCGCCACCCGCCGTGACGCGCCCCGCCCTCGCGTCGTCATCCATGGAATCCCCTCATCACCGATGATTCCGGCCACCGGATGAACGGCGTCGGCACGAATCCGATCCATCCACTGCCGCTTCGAGACGTCGCGCGCGCCCGGACGATCCGGATGCGCGCCGTGCGAGCGCCGACGCGCTCATCCTTCCACCTGGAGACGAGCATGAAGAAGCTGATGCTGGACATCGACTCGCTGGGCGTGGAAACCTTCATGACGGTGCCGGACATGGTGCATGCCGCCGCGCTCGGCGAGCTGATCTCGAAGAAGAGCTGCATCGAGCAGTGCACCACCTCCTGCACCCCCATCGTCGGCTGACGCGAAAAGGGCCCGCCGCGGATCTCCCGGCGGGCCCTTTCAGTCGATCCGATCGAATCCGGTTGTCTGCTGCTTCGATCACATGCCTGACGATGTCCCCCTGAGGAGCCGCCGCTCCCAACCATCGACCATGCAATCGCCTGGCGGCGACGAAGGGTCTATGGACGGGGCTCGGACCCGCCGTTTCGAAGCGACTCCGAGCTCATCCCCGCGCCCGCAAGCAGCTCCCCCGCGATCTCCGCCACGCGCGTCGAGGCGCCCGGCCCGCCCAGCTTGCCGCGGATCATCGACAGGCCTTCGACCATCTCCCGCCGTTCCCGCGACTGCTCGTCGAGCAGCGGGAGGAGCGTGTCGGCAAGCGCCTGCGGCGTGGCGGCGTCCTGCACGAACTCGGGGGCCACGCGGCGCTCGGCGATCAGGTTGGCCAGCGCGATGTGCGGCACCTTCACCACCCGCTTCGCCAGCGCGTAGCTGAGCGGCGCCATGCGATAGACCACGGCCATCGGCGTCCCCGCGATGCCGGCCTCGAGCGTGGTCGTCCCGCTCTTCACCAGCGCGGCGGTGGCGTACTGCAGCAGCATCCCCCCCGTGCTCTCCACCAGCGGCCACAGCGCGCCCGCGTAGACACCGCGATCGATCCCGCGCGGCACCCCGATCACCGGCTGCACCGCGGCGTTGCGCGACACCGCCAGCGCCCCCGCGCTCGAGAACAGCTCCAGGTGCCGCCGCACCTCCTGCGCGCGGCTGCCCGGGAAAAGGGCGAGGATCGGGCGATGCGGATCCAGCCCGTTCTGCCGCGCCCACGTGTCGCGCGGAAACGGCGGCGCCGGGCGATCGAGCAGCGGATGGCCGACGAAGGTGGCGTTCACCCCCGCGGTGCGCAGGAACGCTTCCTCGAAGGGAAGGACGACGGCCACGCGATCCGCGTCGCGCGCGAGGTCGCGCACCCGGCTCTTGTGCCACGCCCACACCTGCGGCGCGATGTAGTACAGCACGGGAAGCCCGCGGCCGCGCGCGTGCTTCGCCAGCCGCAGGTTGAAGCCTGGATAGTCGATGGGGATGACCAGATCGACCTTCTCGCGCTCCAGCGCCGCGAACACGCGCTTGCGCAGGTCGATGAAGAACGGCAGGTGGCGGATGACCTCCACGAAGCCCATCACCGCCAGCTCATTGAGGCCGGCCAGCAGTTCCACCCCTTCCGCCTGCATCCGCGCGCCGCCCAGGCCCAGGAGACGGGCGTGCGGAAAGCGCGCGCGCAGCGCCCGTGCGAGCGCCGCGCCGTGCAGGTCGCCGGATTCCTCCCCGGCGGAGATGAAGATCACGGGCGAAGGGGCGCTCACCGCCCCGCCTGCGTGCTCTTCAGCAGCCAGTAGATGACGGAGAGGATGGCGAGAAGGAACAGGACGAGGCGCAGCAGCGAGGGCGGCCTGGGGGTGGTCCCCCAGCGCCCCGGCTTACGCTGCTGAGGCCACTGCGACAGCATGGTGCTCGATCTTCTCCATGATGCGGAGGGCGATGTCCAGCGCGTCGCGCCCGTCGCGGCCGCTCACCACCAGCGGCGCCTCGCCGCGCACGGCGGCGACCCACGCCTCCAGCTCGGCGCGCAGCGGCTCGGCACCGTCGCCCTTCAGCTCGATGCGCTCCACGATGCTCATCAGCGACAGCAGGCTCACGTCGCCCTCGGGCATGGTGGCGCCCTTCTTCAGCCGCAGGAACTCGCCGGTGCCCTTCGCCAAGTCCAGCGAGATGTAGCCGGAGCGCTGGAAGAAGCGGATCTTCCGCATCCGCTCCATCGACACGCGGCTGGCCGTGATGTTCGCCACCGCGCCGCCCTCGAAGACCAGCCGCGCGTTGGCGATGTCCACGTTCCCCGTCAGCACGCCGACCCCGACCGCGTCGACCGACTCCACCGGCCGGCGGACGAGGCCCAGCAGGAGGTCGATGTCGTGGATCATCAGGTCCAGCACCACCGCCACGTCCGTCCCGCGCGGCCCGAACGGCGCCAGTCGGTGCGACTCGGCGAAGCGCGGGTCCTCGAGATACTCCTCGCACGCGCGCAGCGCGCCGTTGAAGCGCTCCACGTGCCCCGTGGCCACGATCAGCCCGTTCGCCTCGGCCTTGGCGCAGATCGCGTCGGCCTCTTCCACCGACGCGGCGATCGGCTTCTCGATCAGCAGGTGGACGCCGGCGTCCAGCGCCTGCAGCGCCACCTCCGCGTGCGCCGTGGTCGGCACCGCCACCACCGCCGCGTCGACGGAGGAGAGGAACGCGTCCAGCGACGGGAACGCGTGCACCCCCAGCTCCGAGGAGACCGCCGCCGCGCGCTCGGGCGAGGCATCGAAGATCCCCACCATCTGCGCCCCCGCCACGTCGCGCAGGATCCGCGCGTGGTGGAAGCCGAGCGACCCCGCGCCGATCACCCCGACGCGCGTGCCGCTCATCGCCGCCCCCCCGCGGAGGGAACGCCGAACCAGCAGATCAGACGCGAGGCCGGGCCTGCTGTCCCCTGTCCCCTGTCCCCTCTCACACCTGCACCCCGCGCTCGGAGTTCTCGAAGAACGAGAGGAACGTCTCCACCTCGGGAAGCGCCCGCAACTCCTCGCGCGCGCGCTCCAGCGCCTGCCCCACGTTGTGGTTCGACGCGAAGAAGAGCCGGTACGCGCGCTTCAGCTCGCGGCGCACCTCCTCGGGGAAGCCGCGGCGCTGCAGGCCCACGCTGTTGAGGCCGTACAGCTGCATGGGGCTCCCCGCCGCCTTCACGTACGGGGGGACGTCCTTCGCCACCCGCGTGGCGCCGCCCACGAAGGCGTGCGCGCCGATGCGGACGAACTGGTGGATGGGCGTCAGCCCGCCCACGATCGCCCAGTCGCCGATGCTCACGTGCCCCGCCATGTTCACGGCGTTGGAGAGGATCACGTGGTTGCCCAGGTGGCAGTCGTGCGCCACGTGGCAGTAGGCCATCAGCATGCAGTCGCTCCCCACGCGCGTCACCCCGCTGGCGATGGTGCCGCGGTTGAGGGTGGCGTACTCGCGGATCACGGTGCGGTCGCCCACGATCAGCGTGGTGGGCTCGCCCATGTACTTCAGGTCCTGCGGATCGGTCCCCAGCACCACGCCCTGCGAGATGGTGCACTCCTCGCCGATGCTGGTGTCGCGCTCGATCAGCACGTGGCTGGCGATGCGCGTGCGCGCGCCCACCTTAACGTTGGGGCCGATGACGCTGTACGCACCCACCACCACCCCCGGCGCCAGCTCGGCCGAGGGATCGATCAGGGCGGTGGGATGGATGTCGGACGTCGCGGGAGTCGTGGATTGAATCGTCATCGCCACCTCAGCGGTCCACCACGCGGGCCATCATCTCCGCCTCGGCCACCACCTGCCCGTCCACGCGGCCGACGCCCTTCATCCGGCAGTTGGCCCCGCGGATCTGCAGCACCTCCACCTCGAAGCGGATCTGGTCGCCGGGAACCACGGGGCGGCGCCACTTCACGTTGTCGAGCGACATGAAATAGATCACCTTCTCGTCGAGGTTCTCCATCTGCTCCAGCACCAGCAGCCCGCCCACCTGCGCCATCGCCTCGATGATCAGCACCCCCGGCATCACCGGCCGCCCGGGGAAGTGGCCCACGAAGAACGGCTCGTTGATGGTCACGTTCTTCAGCCCCACGATCCGCTTCCGCTCCTCGAACTCGATCACCCGGTCCACCAGCAGGAACGGGTAGCGGTGCGGCAGGTACTGGAAGATCTGCTCGATGGAGAGCATCGGGCGGGTGTTCTTCTTCCGCTCGTTGCGCGCCACCAGCTCCTTCGCCAGCTCCACGTTCCCCTTGTGCCCCGGCCGGTCGGCCACGATGTGCGCGTTCAGCCGCGCGCCGACCAGCGCCAGGTCGCCCACGATGTCGAGCGCCTTGTGGCGCACGAACTCGTCGGGGTAGCGCAGGGTGGAGCCGCCGGCGAGCCCGCCGTCCTCGGTCAGCACCACCGCGTTCTCCACGTTGCCGCCCTGCGCCAGCCCGCGCGAGTACAGCTCCTCCACCTCGCGCTCGAAGCAGAAGGTGCGCGCCGGCGCCATCTCCCGCGCGAACGTGCCGCCGTCGATGCGGAACGAGGCGTACTGCCGCCCCACGGCCGGGTGGTCGAACTCGATGGTGGTCGACAGCCGGTACCCCTGCGAGGGCGCCACCACGTACTCGGCCGACCCCCTGGTCAGCGAGAAGGTCTCGTCGACGGTGATGATCTTCGCGGGCGCGTCCTGCTCCTCCACGCCGGCGGCCGCGAGCGCGGCGTCGAAGCCGGCGCTGCTCCCGTCCATCGCGGGGGGCTCGGGGCCTTCCAGCTCCACCACCAGGTTGTCGATCTGCCGGGCCACCACGGCGGCCAGCAGGTGCTCGGTGGTGTGGACGCGCGCGTCACCCACCGCCAGCGTGGTGCCGCGGTCGGTCGAGACGACGTGGGAGGCGAGCGCCGGGATCTCGGGGCTCCCCTCCAGGTCCGCGCGGCGGAAGACCACGCCGGTGCCCACGGGGGCGGGAAGGAGGCGCATCTTCACCGGCGCGCCGGTGTGCAGCCCCACGCCCTCCAGCGCGGCCGGCGCGGCGATCGTGTTCTGTCTGGGTGTCGTTGCCATCTATCGCTTCAAGGGTACCGAATCGTCGTTCCTGGAAAACGTCACGAGCGGGCGGCGTCGTCTCCGAACACCACGCGCTCGATCTCGCGAATCCGCTTCACCACCTCGGGGAGCTTCGAAAGCGCCGCCTGGATCCGCATCGCCTCGCGATGCGGACGCGCGGGGTAGCCGGAGACGGTCTGCCCGGCGGGGATGTCGGAGATCACGCCGGCCTGGCCGCCCACCTTCACCCCGGCGCCGATCTCGATGTGCCCCTGGATGCCGGCCTGGCCACCCAGGATCGTCCCGTCGCCCACCTTCGTGGAGCCCGAGATGCCCACCTGGCTGACCACGATCACGCTGCGCCCCAGGCGGCAGTTGTGGCCGATCTGCACCAGGTTGTCGATCTTGCTCCCCCGCCCCACCACCGTGTCGCCGATGGAGCCGCGGTCGATGGTGGTGTTGGCGCCCACCTCCACGTCGGCCTCGATCACGCACCGCCCCACCTGCGGCACCTTCACCAGCGCGCCGCCCTCGGGGACGAAGCCGAAGCCGTCGGCCCCCAGCCGCGCGCCGCTGTGGATGATCGAGCGCTCGCCCACGCGGGTGCCGTCGTACAGCGTCACCTGCGGGTGGATGATGGCACTCGCCGCCACCACGCAGTCGCGCCCGATCACCACGTGCGCGCCGATCCGCGCGCCCTCGCCGATCGCCGACCCGTCGCCGATCACCGCGTACGCGCCGACGGAGGCCGACGGCGCCACGGCGGCCCCCTCGCCGATCACGGCGGTGGGGTGGATTCCGGGCGCGGGGCGGGCCTCCGGGTACAGCGCCGGGAGGAGGCGGGCCAGGGCGCGGCGCGGGTCGTCCACGCGCACGACGGCGGTGCCGGGGCGGAGCGGCGCCTCGCTCCCGCGCGCAACCAGCAGGGCACGGGCTTGCGACGCCTGAATGTACGGGAAGTAACGGGCCTCGGCAACGAACGAGAGGTCGTCCGGCCCCGCCTCGTCCAGCGGCCGCACGCCGCGAACCACGAGCGACGCATCGCCCTCGGCCACCTCCCCCTCCGCGATCCGCGCGACCTCGGCCAGCGTCAGCTCAGGCATTCGTTTCGAACTCTTCCAATTGGAGCGGCACGCCATCCCCTTCGCGTGCGGGTTTCGAACGGCCGGACATCGGCCGATCGATCGGCCGGCGGTCCGTGCGTCGCGATCGATCCATCGATCGACCGCCATGATCGATGATCACACGAATCCCACACGATCCAGGCGACCCGATCCACCGCATGAGCCGTCGTCCGCCGTCGGGATCCGTGGCGTCGACGGACGATCGATCGTGGATGGGATCCTCATCCCGTCCGATTCACTCGACAAGGCATAGACAGCCGAAGGCGCCCGGACCCTCGCGGGGTCACGGGCGCCTTCAGTTTAGCCGCCGTTCAGGCGTGGACGCAAACGTCCACGTTCGCGCCGGTTACGGACGGGCGGGCGCCGCCGCTGGGGCCGCGCCGCCACGCAGGCGGCCCAGCACGCGGTCGGTGATGTCGAGCGCCGGGTCCACCGCGACGATCCCCTGCGCCGAGCTGTCCACGATGAACGTGTACGCGCCCTCGCGGCGCACCGCCTCGATGGCGGCGTTGATCTGCTGCATCACCGGAGCGATCACCTGCTGCTGGCGCTGCGCCGCCTGCTCCTGCAGCTGCTGGCCGCGCTGCTGGTAGGCCGCGTACTGCTGCTGCAGCTCGGTCTGGCGCTGCTCGCGCGCCGCCGCGCTGAGGGTGGCCTGCTGCTGCTGGAACGCCTGGCTGGCCGCGTTCAGGCGCTGCTCGAGCGTATCGAGCGGCGCGCGCATGCGGGTCAGCTCGCCCTGCAGCGCCTGGTTCGCCTGCGCCACGGCCGGCGTCTCGGCCAGCACGCGCTGCGTGTTCACGAACCCGATCTTGAGCGCCTGGGCGCCGGCCGGCGCCGCGCCCAACACCAGCACGGCGGCCGCGCCCAGCAGCCCCACGAACATCGAACGCTTCATCCCCGGTACTCTCCGTTCAACGAGAAGGTTGGGCCGCACTCGCGTGCGGCGGTTAGAACCCGGTGCCCAGCTTGAAGTGGACCTCCCAGCCCGGGTTGGGCCGGTCGAACCCGTACGCGGCGTCCACTCCGATGGCACCCAGGAACGGAGTGACGATGGTGCCGCCCACGCCCGCGCCGCGGAACAGGCGGGTGGGGTTGAACTCCTGCACGTCGTTGAACACGTTGCCGGCGTCGCCGAACACGTGCAGCGAAAGCATGTCGTTCACGCGCAGCGCATACTCGGCGCTCACGGTGAGGAAGCTGTCGCCCAGGCACTGCTGCACGAGGTTCTTGTTGCACTCGGGGCTGTAGCCGCGCGGGCCCACGGTGAACTCCTCGTAGCCGCGCAGCGGCTCGCCCTGCATCACGCCGCCCACGTAGAAGCGCTCGAAGGGGAAGCGCTCCACGTCGCCGAAGACGGTGCCGCCCCGCACGCTCATCCCCAGCGTCAGCCGCATCGGGCGGTTCCCCGTGCCGATGGTGCCCGCGGGGACCCACCACTCGCTCGACGCCGTCACCTTCTGGAAGTTGCCGTCGCCGCCCAGGAAGCCGCCGGTCTGCGCGAACGACAGCTGCTGCGCCGTCCCCTGCGTGGGGAAGAGCGGGTGGTTGCGGGTGTCGCGCGCCAGCGACAGGCTCACCGTGCTGGCCGTGGCCGCCGGGAGGCAGAAGACGTTGTTCGAGCCCGTGCCGCACGGGTCGTCGAACGCGCTGTAGCGCGTGCGCGACAGCGAGTAGCCCACGTAGCCGCGGGTGCGGTCCCACCCCGGCATGGGGAAGCCGAACTGCAGGCTCCCGCCGGTGCGCGTGCGCCGCCCGTTGTTGGTGGTCACGAAGCGGTCGCCGGTGCGGAAGAGCGAGATCGTCCCCGAGTTGCGGCTCCCCTTGATGTTCGGGTCGGTGTAGCTGGCCTCGAAGGTGCTGCGGCCGTAGCCGTACTCCGCGCGCAGCGAGGCGTTCTTCCCCTGCCCGAAGAGGTTGGGCTGCTGGTAGCCGAGGAAGCCCGACACGCCGCCGCCGCGCCCCGCGTACCCGCCGCCGATCACCGTGCCGAAGTTGATGTTCCCCGTCTGCTTCTCCTTCACGTGGAAGACGATGTCGACCACGCCCGAGTCCGGGTTGGGCTGGATGTCGGGCGTGGGCATCGGCGTCTCGAAGAAGCCGAGGCCGTTGATGGCCTGGTAGCTCTGCAGCAGCCGGTTCTCGTCGTACACGTCGCCGGGGACGAGGTACATCCGGTCGCGCAGCACCTGCTCGTGCGTGGTGGTGTTCCCCTCGAACACGATGTGCCGCACGTAGAACGGCTGCCGCTCGCTGATGGAGATGGTGGCGTTCACCGTGGGCTCGCCCCCCGCCGTGGCGGGGACGCGCTCGACCACGGGCTCCACCTGCGCGTAGAGGTAGCCCTCGTTGCGGTACTGCTGCTGGATCTGCTGCGCCGCCGCGTCCAGCGCGCCGCGGTCGAACACCTCGCCCGACTGGCGCTGCGTGGTGCTGCCGACGGGAAGCCCGAGCACCGAGTGGTGCTGATCGCGGAAGATCCGCTCCAGCGCCTCGTGCGGGAAGTGCGTGGCGCCCTGGATGGTGAAGTCGCCCAGGCGGTAGCGCGCGCCTTCGTTCACGTCCACCACCAGCCGCGCGTTCCCGGTCTGCGGGTCGACGACCAGGGTGTCGCGCAGGACGGCGAAGTCGATGTAGCCGTGGTCGCCGTAGAACTCGGGGAGGCTGGTGCGCAGGTCGTTCTCGAACGACTCGCGGTCGAAGCGGCCGGAGCGGAACCACCAGAAGCCCTCGGGCTTGGTCTTCATCGCCCCGACGAGGTCCTCGTCGCTGAAGGCCTGGTTCCCCTGGAAGTCGATCGAGGCCAGGTTCAGGCGCGATCCCTCGCGCACGTTGAACACCAGCTTGTACCCCTCGGCCGGGCCGCCCAGCGCCACCAGCGAGGTGTCGACCGACACCAGCTGGCGCCCCTTCTTGGCCAGCTCGTCGCGGATGCGCGACTGCACGTCCATCACGCGCTGCGGGTTGAGCGGCGCGCCCTCGCGCAGCCGCGCCGAGTCGCGCACGGCCGAGCCGGAGAGGGAGCGCAGGCCGCGGAACTCGACCTGCGCCACGTACGGGCGCTCGGTGACCTCGATGGTCACGATCCCGTGCCCCGCCGTGGTCTCGCGCACCAGCACGTCGGCGGCCGAATAGGCCTGGCTGGCCATCAGCCGGCGGATGGCCCCCTGCACCTGGATCGCGGTGACCGTGGTGCGGGGGAGGATCCCGGCGGTCGACTTCACCGCCGCCTCCGAGACGCGCTGGTTGCCGCGGACCGCCACCGAATCGACCACCAGCCCCGTCTGCTGCGGGGTGGCGGGCAGGGGCGTGTCCTGGGCGTGGAGGGCGCGAGGCGCCGCGGGCGCGGCGAAAACGAAAGTGAGGAGGGCCGCCGTAGCGGCCCCTCCCCGGCCAAGGTTGAGAAGCACTGCTGCTCTTGTCAGGTGGTCGTGGTCGTGGATTTCGAGAGCACGCGGAAGGCCAGGCCCTGCCGGTCGTCTCCCACCGTCACCTCGATCTCGTCGCCCGGCGCGTACTCGGCCGTCAGGATCTTCTCCGAGAGCGGATCCTCGAGGTAGCGCTGGATGGCGCGGCGGATCGGCCGCGCGCCGAACTTCTCGTCGTACCCGTTCTCGATCAGGAAGTCGATCGCGTCGTCCGAGAGCCGGATCCCGATCTCCTCCTCCTTCAGACGCTTCTCCACGTCGGCCAGGAGGTTGTGGATGATCTGCCCGATCTGCTCGCGCGTCAGCGGGTGGAAGATGATCGTGTCGTCCAGCCGGTTCAGGAACTCGGGGTTGAACGCGCGCTCGATCTCCTCCTTGACCTTCTCCTCCATCCGCTCGAACTGGGTCTTCTGGTCGGGAGAATGGAAGCCCAGCCCCTTCCCCTTCCCGATGTCGCGCGCCCCCAGGTTCGAGGTCATGATGATGACCGTGTTCTTGAAGTCGATCACCCGGCCGTAGTTGTCGGTCAGGTGGCCTTCGTCCAGAACCTGGAGGAGGATGTTGAACACGTCGGGGTGCGCCTTCTCGATCTCGTCGAGGAGGACCACCGAGTACGGCTTGCGCCGCACCGCCTTGGTGAGCGTCCCGCTGTCTTCGTAGCCCACGTACCCCGGAGGGGCGCCGATGAGCCGCGACACCGAGAACTTCTCCATGTACTCGCTCATGTCCACGCGGATGAGCGCGTTGCGGTCGGCGAAGAGGAACTCGGCCAGCGCGCGCGCCAGCTCCGTCTTCCCCACGCCGGTGGGCCCGGCGAAGACGAACGAGCCGATCGGGCGGCGCGGGTCCTTGAGCCCCGCGCGGCTGCGGCGGATCGCCTTGGAGATCGCCCCGATGGCGCGGTCCTGCCCCACCACCCGCTTGTGGACCTCGTCCTCCATGTTGACCAGGCGCGCGCTCTCGGCCTGCTTGAGGCGCGTCACCGGGATCCCCGTCCAGCGGGAGACGATGAAGGCCACGTCCTCTTCGCTCAGCGTGGGGCGGTTGGTGCGCCGCTCCTCTTCCCACGCCTTCTCGCGCTCCTGGATGCGGCGCTGCAGCTCGCGCTCGTGGTCGCGCAGCTCGGCGGCGCGCTCGAAGTCCTGGTCGCGGATCGCCTCGTCCTTCTTGGCGCCGACCTTGTCGAGCTCCTGCTTGAGGTCGTTCACGTCGGCCGGCGGCACCTGCGTGGCCAGCCGCGCGCGCGCCCCCGCCTCGTCGATCACGTCGATCGCCTTGTCGGGCAGGAAGCGGTCGGTGATGTAGCGCTCCGACAGCTTCACGGCGCTCTCGATCACCTCGTCGGTGATGCGCACGCGGTGGTGGTCCTCGTAGTGGCTGCGCAGCCCCTTCACGATCTCCACCGCCTCCTCGATCGACGGCGGGTCGACCGCCACGGTCTGGAAGCGGCGCTCCAGGGCGCCGTCCTTCTCGATGTACTTGCGGTACTCGTTCAGCGTCGAGGCGCCCACGCACTGCAGCTCGCCGCGCGCCAGCGCCGGCTTGAGCATGTTGCTGGCGTCGATCGCGCCTTCCGCCGCGCCCGCGCCCACCAGGGTGTGCAGCTCGTCGATGAAGAGGATGATGTTCTTGTTCTGGCTGATCTCGTTCATCACCGCCTTGAGCCGCTCCTCGAACTGGCCGCGGTACTTGGTGCCGGCGATGACGGCCGCCATGTCGAGCGCGAGCACGCGATGGTCGCGCAGGCTCTCGGGGCACTTCCCCTCGGCGATCAGCTGCGCCAGGCCCTCGACGATCGCGGTCTTCCCCACGCCGGGCTCGCCGATCAGCACCGGGTTGTTCTTCTTGCGGCGAGACAGGATCTCCATCACCCGCTCGATCTCCTCGGCGCGGCCGATGGTGGGATCGAGCTCGTTCTGGCGGGCCAGCTCGGTCAGGTCGCGGCAGAAGTGGTCGAGCGCCGGGGTCTTGCTCTTCTTCTCGCCCTTGGGCGTGGCCGACGCACTCCCGCCGATGGCGCCCGACGACGCCTGCGGCGCCGACGACGGCTCGCTGCCGAGGAGCTTGAGCGTCTCGCGGCGCGCGTCCTCGAGGCTCACGCCGAGCTGCCCCAGCACCTCGGCGGCGATCCCCTTCTCTTCGCGGAGGAGGCCCAGGAGGAGGTGCTCGGTGCCCACGTAGCTGTGGTTGAGCTCGCGGGCCTCGGCCATGGCGAACTCGAGGACCTTCTTGGCGCGGCTGGTATAGGGGAGCTCGCCGAGGGCGATGGTGGCCTTCCCGCGGCGCACGCTCTCCTCGACCTTCTCCTGCACCTGCTCGAGGTCGACGGCGAGGTTGTTGAGCACGGCGGCGGCCACGCCCTCGCCCTCGCGGATCAGGCCGAGGAGGATGTGTTCGGTTCCGACGTAGTCGTGCTGCAGCCGGATGGCCTCCTCACGGGCCATCGCCAGCACTTTGCGCACGCGATCGGTAAAATTGTAGTTCATGCTGTACTGGCCTCCGGACCTGCGGAGTGAGGGTCTCTGCTGCGCTTCGAGCGCTCCAGTTCTGCACCTTGCGGGCCGTTCCCCGGAGGGAACCCGGCACATCCGCTCGATGCGCAATTATCGCAACGGCTTACCTGCAGCCGCGGTAGATGGAATTCAGAAATTCTTGCCGGGGACGGCGCCGCGGGAACGCCGGGATCATGCCGGTTCGACCGGCTCTCCCGCCAGCGCCTGCCGAACATACGTGGCGCGCGCCACGTCGGCATCCTGGCCGGCCCCGTCCACCAGCTCGAGGTGGGCGGCCTGGGCAAAGATCATGATGCGGTTGAGCGTATATACACGCACCCCCCGGATGAGGTCCAGCCCCACCCCCAGCCGCACACCGGACAGAAGGTTCATCACCTCCTCGAACCCCGTGCTCCGCGCGTGGCGGAGCAAACCGTACGCACGCCACACCTTGTCCTCGATCACGGTGCGCGCGTCGCGCAGGAGGACGGCGCGCGCCTGTGTCTCGTACTGGACCACCTGCTGCACGATCCGCTGCAGGTGATCGATCAGGTCTTCCTCCGTCTTCCCCAGCGTGGTCTGGTTGGAGATCTGGAAGAAGTTGCCCACCACCTCCGACCCCTCCCCGTACAGCCCGCGGAAGGTGAGGCCCACCTGGCTAATCCCCTGCAGCACCTTCCCGATCTCCTGCGTCAGCACGAGTCCCGGCAGGTGCATCAGCACCGAGGCGCGCAGCCCCGTGCCCACGTTCGTGGGGCAGCTGGTGAGATAACCGAACTCGGGGTGGAAGGCATAGGGCAGTCTTGTCCCCAGCTCGTCGTCCAGCCGCTCGATGGCCCGCCACGCGTCCCTCAGCCGGAAGCCGCCGACGAGGGACTGGAGGCGGAGATGGTCTTCCTCGTTCACCATCACGCTCACCGGCCGCCCCGCGCCCAGCAGGAGCGCGGCGTCGGAGTGCGGGGTGGCGCCTTCCTGCCCCACCAGCTCGCGGCTCACCAGGTGGCGCTCGAGGAGGAGCTGCCGCGCGGCCGGCTCCAGCTCGGGGATCACCAGCGCGCTGGCGCCCTTGAGCTCGTCGGTCTGCGTCGCCGCGCCGCGGGCCAGCCGCAGCACCTCGGCGCGATCGGCTTCGTCGGCGCGCGGGCCGAACTTGAAGCCCTGGAGGTTGCGCGCCAGCCGGACGCGGGTGGAAAGGACGATGTCGCTGTTGGGGCCGGCGGCGTCGAGCCATTCCAGCCCCGCCTCGGGGTCGCCCGGGAGAAGGGTGCTCGCCATCAGGTCTGGGCCTCCAGCCGGCGGATCTGGTCGCGCAGCCCCGCGGCGCGCTCGAAGTCTTCCTCGTCCACCGCGCGCTGCAGCGAGCGGCGCAGGGAGACGACGCGCGCGGTGCGGTCCATCTCCGTCGGGTCCGGGGGAAGGTAGACCTTGCCCACGTGCTGCGTGCCGCCGTGCAGCTTGCGCAGCAGCCCCTTGAGCGACGGCTCGAACACGCTCCAGCAGCGCGCGCAGCCGAGTCGCCCCGTGCGCTTGAAATCGGCCAGCGTGAGCCCGCACGAGGGGCAGGTGCCGGGGCCGCCGTGGTGCTCGGCCATCGGCTTCCCCATCTGGGCGAGGAAGTCGGCCAGGGGTGCGGTGGCGCCCAGCCCCGGGTCCAGCCCCAGCGCGGCCGCGCAGGTCTCGCACAGGTGGCGGGTGGTCGCCTCGTTGTTCTGGATCTGCGTGAAGTGGATCGAGGCCTCGTTCTTCCCGCAGCGGTCGCAATCGATTGCCATGTACGGCTCCTAATCCAGCAGCCCCGGCTCGGCGCCGGGCGCGGCCTCGAGGTGCCCGGCGTGAAGCCGAAGCACCCGGCCCGCCCGCGCGGCCAGGGCAAGATCATGCGTGACCAGCACCAGCGCCGCCCCCTCGTCCGCGCACACGGCGAAGAAGAGGTCGTGCAGCGCCTCGGCGGTCTCGGGGTCGAGGTTGCCGCTCGGTTCGTCGGCCAGCAGCACCAGCGGGCGGTTGGCCAGCGCGCGGGCGACAGCGACACGCTGCTGCTCGCCGCCGGACAGCTGCGCCGGCTTGTGCGTCAGGCGCCCTTCCAGCCCCACGTGCGCCAGCAGCTCGCGGGCACGCTCGCGGGCGGCCTTCTGCGCCGTGCCGCCGATCAGCTGCGGCATCATCACGTTTTCCAGCGCCGTGAACTCGCGCAGCAGGTGGTGGAACTGGAAGACGAACCCGATCGACCTGTTTCGTACCCTCGCCCCCTCCTCCTCGTTCAGCGTGGCGAGCGCGCGGCCGCCCACCTGCACCTCGCCGGCGTCGGGGCGGTCCAATCCCCCGAGGACCTGCAGGAGGGTCGATTTCCCGCTCCCGCTGCGGCCGATCACCGAGACCGCCTCGCCGCGGCCCACGTGGAGGTCGACCCCGTCGAGCACGGTGAGCAAACTTCCGTCGCCTCCACGATAGTGCTTGCGCACGGCGCGCGCCTCGAGCGCCGTCTCCCCCGCGCTCCACCCCGGCGCGGGCGTCGGCGCGTCGATCGGCGACGGGTCGGCGCGGGACGGGGCGGTGGGCGACGAGTCGACGGAGGACGCGTCGGCGCGGGACGGGGCGATGTCGTCCACTGGGGCTGGCGGCGTGTCGTCCGGACGATCCTCGTGCGGCTGCGGGAGCGGGCTACTCATGGCGGATCGCCTCCACCGGGGTGAGCCGCGCGGCCTGCAGCGCCGGGTAGATGGTGGCCACGAACGAGATCAACACCGTCGCCGCCAGGATGGTCGCCACGTCCCACGGGTCGCTGCGCACGGGGAGATGGTTCACGAAGTAGATCTCCCCGGGGATGCGGATGAGGTGGTAGCGGTCGATCAGGTAGTTGAGCAGCAGCCCGCCCGCGCCGCCCACGATCGACCCCACCAGCCCGATCACCAGCCCCTGCATCATGAAGATGCGCAGCACGCGGCCCGAGGTGAGCCCCATCGACTTGAGGATCCCGATCTCCCGCGTCTTGTCGGTCACCACCATCACCAGGGTGGAGACGATGTTGAACGCGGCCACCACCACGATGAGGAGGAGGATGAGCGTCATCGCCAGCTTCTCGAGCTTGAGCGCCGAGAAGAGCGCCTGGTTCATCGTCTTCCAGTCGTCGGTGCGGTAGGGGAGCCCCAGCTTGGCCACGATGCGGTCGCCCACCTCGGTGGCGCGGTAGGGGTCGGGGACGCGCACCTCGATCCCGCTCACGGCCGTGCCCATCCCCGTCAGCTCCTGCGCGGCGGGGATGGAGGTGTACATGAACTTGTTGTCGTACTCGTACATCCCGGTGCGGAAGGTGCCGGTCACCTCGAACTTGCGGATGGTGGGCATCAGCCCGCCCACCGCGCTGACGTTCACGTTCTGCAGCGAGATGACGACGACGGTGTCGCCCGGCATCAGGCTCGCGCGCCCCGCCAGCCCCTCGCCCACGGCGATCGGCGGCAGCCCGGAGCGCGTACGCGCCGGGAGCAGGTCGTGCTCCCGCATCGTCGACCCGATCCCCGTGACCGACGGCCCGGGCTGGTACGGGTCGATGCCGCGGAGGATGGCCGCCTCGGTGTAGCCCGCGCGGTTGCGGATGGCGACCTCGGTGTGGATGAACGGCCCCGCGGCGGCGACCTCGGGAACCTGGCGGACCTTGGAGAGCGCGCCCCGCCAGTCGTCCATGCGCATGTTCTCGCCGTAGGTCATCACCCAGATGTGCGGGTTGACGCCCAGGATCTTGTCGCGCAGGTCCTGCTGCAGCCCGTTCATCACCGCGGTGACCACGAGCAGCGCCATCACCCCCACCGTCACCCCGCCGATGGCGATGAGGGTGATCAGCGAGAGGAAGCGCGTCCCCCGCCGCGACGCCAGGTAGCGCCGGCCGATGAACCATTCGAGGCTCATTCGCCGATGCCCGCGCGAAGAGGGGACGGGGGACGGGGGACAGGGGACAGCCGGCGGATGCAGCGCGGATCAGAAACCCCCGATGCGCGATGCGCGGTGCTTCGTGCCCACGTTCGACGGCGCGCCCCGGCCGGGGACGGGGCGAGGCGAGACCGCTGTCCCCTGTCCCCTGTCCCCTGTTCCCTGCCGTACCCGTTCACCGCTCCTCCGGCCGCAGCGTGGGAAACAGGATCACGTCGCGGATCGACGGCTGGCCGGAGAGGATCATGCACAGCCGGTCGACGCCCATCCCGAAGCCGCCGGTGGGGGGCATGCCGTACTCCAGCGCGCGGAGAAAGTCCTCGTCCAGCTGCTGGGCCTCCTCGTCGCCCGCCTCGCGCAGGCGCAGCTGCGCCTCGAAGCGGCCGCGCTGGTCGATCGGGTCGTTCAGCTCGCTGTAGGCGTTGCACAGCTCCTTGCCCGCCACGATCAGCTCGAAGCGCTCCGTCAGCTCCGGGTTGCCGCGCTTGGGCTTGGCCAGCGGGCTCATCTCCCGCGGATAGTCGGTGATGAAGGTCGGCTGGACCAGCTTCGGCTCCACCAGCTCGCCGAACAGCTCGTCGATCAGCTTACCGCGCCCCAGCTTCGCCGCCTCCGCGCGATCGACGCCGAGCGCGACGACCTTCTCGCGCATCTCCTCGTCCGACAGCGACTCGACGTCCACGCCGCCGATCTCGCGCAGCGAATCGTACATCGTCAGCCGGCGGAAGGGCGGGGCGAAGGAGATCTCGTTCCCCCCGAAGGTCACCGTGCGGCCGCCCAGCACCTCGCGGTGCACGTAGCCCAGCATCTCCTCGGTCAGCTCCATCACCGCCTCGTAGTCGAGATAGGCGGCGTAGAACTCGAGCATGGTGAACTCGGGGTTGTGGAAGCGGTCGATCCCCTCGTTGCGGAAGTCCTTGGCGATCTCGTAGACGCGCTCCATCCCGCCCACGATCAGGCGCTTGAGGTACAGCTCGTCGGCGATGCGCAGGTACAGCTGCGCGTCGAGCGTGTTGTGGTGCGTGACGAAGGGGCGCGCCGCGGCGCCGCCGTACACCGCCTGCAGCACCGGCGTCTCCACCTCCACGAAGCCGCGCTCGTCGAGGAAGCGCCGGAGCGCGGTGACGATCCGCGAGCGCAGGACGAACACCTCGCGCACCCCGGGGTTCACCGCCAGGTCTGCATAGCGCTGCCGGTAGCGCTGCTGCACGTCGGTGAAGCCGGAATGGACGCGGCGCTCGCCGGTCTCGGGATCGGTCTCCTCCTTCCCCAGCGGGAGCGGACGGAGCGACTTGGCGAGGAGGCTGAACGCGCGCACGCGCAGCGACACCTCCCCCGTCCTGGTGCGGAAGAGGGTGCCCTCGGCGCCCACCCAGTCGCCCAGGTCGATCAGCCCCAGCAGGTCGTACGAGCCGGGGAGATCGTTCACGCGCAGGAAGAGCTGCACCTTCCCCGTGCGATCGGCCAGGTGCGCGAAGGTGCTCTTCCCCATCCCGCGCCGGCTGACGATCCGCCCCGCCACCCGCACGACGTCGCCCGGCCCCTCGCCCTCGGCGTCGCCCTTCGCGGCCTCCCACGCCGAGAAGATGGCCAGCGCATCCTCCACGGAGTGCGTGGGCTCGTAGCGATAGGCGAACGGCTCCACGCCACGCTCGCGCAGCCGCTCGAGCTTGGCCACGCGGTCGGCCACCACCCGCTCGTCCGCCAGCGCATCCGCCGCGCGCTGCTCCCCGGTCTGCTCCTGATCCGTCACTGTGCCTCTATGCCGTCCGATCGAACGAAAAAAGCGTTGGCTGTTCCCTGTCTCCTGCCCCTCAGGCGGTATGCACCGCCCCGAACTCCCGCAGATACGCCTGGATGAAGGGATCGACGTCGCCGTCCATCACCTTCTGCACGTCGGGGATCTTCAGCTCGGTGCGATGGTCGTTCACCATCGTGTACGGCTGGAAGACGTACGAGCGGATCTGGCTGCCGAAGGCGATGTCGGTCTTCGTCGACTCGAGCTTCGCCTTCTCCTTCTCCTGCTCCTCCAGCGCGCGCTGGTAGAGGGCGGCCTTCAGCATCTTCATCGCGGTCGCGCGGTTCTTGTGCTGGCTGCGCTCCTGCTGGCACGCCACCACGATCCCGCTCGGCAGGTGCCGAAGCCGCACCGCGCTCGACGTCTTGTTGACGTGCTGCCCGCCCGCGCCCGACGCCCGGTACACCTCCATCTCGATGTCTTCGTCGCGCACCTCGATGTTGATGGTGTCGTCGACCACCGGGTACACGAACACCGACGCGAACGAGGTGTGGCGCCGCGCCGCGCTGTCGAACGGGGAGATGCGCACGAGGCGGTGCACGCCGCGCTCGGCCTTCAGGTAGCCGTAGGCGTACTGGCCGGTGATCTCGAGCGTGGCGTCCTTGATCCCCGCCTCTTCCCCCTCCTGGTAGTCGAGCAGCTCGATGGAGAAGCCGTGGCGCTCGGCCCAGCGCTGGTACATGCGCAGCAGCATCTCGGCCCAGTCCTGGCTCTCGGTGCCGCCCGCGCCGGGGTGGATGGTGACCAGCGCCGCGCGGCCGTCGTCCGGCCCCTGCAGCATGTTGCGCAGCTCGAGGTCGGCCAGCGCGGGCGCGATCGACTCGGCGTCGCGCTCCACCTCGGCCAGCATCTCGGGGTCATCCTCCAGCTCCAGCAGGTCGGCCATCTCCGAGAGCGAGATGGCCTTGGCGTTCAGCTCGTTCCACGGCTCCACCCACTGCTTGAGCCGGTTGGCGTCGTCGATGACCTCGCGCGCGGCGCTCTGGTCGTTCCAGAAGCCGGGGTCGGCCATGCGCGCCTCGAGCTGCCTCAGCCGTTCTTCCTTGCTGTCGAGGTCAAAGAAACCCCCTCAGCTCGGCGAGCCTTTCGGAGTTTGCGGCCAGGGTCGAGCGGATCTCGGAGATCGGCATCGGTTCGTCTATCCGTTTCAGCGTTCGATTTTGGAGCAACGACAAGGGCCGTCCGCCGGGGACGGCCCTGTGTGGTACACCGCAAGAATATTACCCGGTCCGGACGGGGGACTGCAAGTAGCAGTGCCCAGTTCCCCGGTCCGTTCTTCCTGGGCGCGGGGCACCGCTCCTGGGCACCCGCAGCTCAGAACACCTGCTGCCCCTTCGCCAGGATGTCGTTCAGCGCCTCGCGGAAGTACGGCGTGCTTCGCGCCATCTGCTCGCCCACCTGCGCCACGTACTCTTCCCAGCTCTTCTTGATCTCCTCGGTGAACTCGCGCCGCACCGTCCCGTCGGCCAGCGCCTTGTCGCGCCGCTCGGGGAAGTACGTCACGATGTCGGAGATCAGCGCGCGCGCCAGCCGCCGCGCCTTGCTCGCCGGGTCCGACGAGCCGAACGGCGACGGCGCGCGAGAAGGCGCCGGGGCCGAAGCGGCGGCGGGCGCCGGCTGCGGAGCAGGAGCAGGAGCAGGCCTCGGTGCGGGCGCGGGAGCGCTGACGGCGGCGGGCGCGGGCGCAGGAGCCGGAGCGCTGACGGTCGCCGGAGCCGACGCGGGCACCGGCTGAGGCGCGGGAGCGACGGGAGCCGGGACTGCCGGCGCCGCGGGAGCCGCGGCCACGGGCGTCTCGGGGGATGGCGGCGCGGCCGGCGCCTGCGTCACCGGCGGCGGAGCGGCACCCCCGGCCGGCGCGGGAACGTCGAACACGGCGCGGCAGATGGAGCAGCGCGCGCGGACACCGCCCGCCGGAACCTTGCGCGGGTCAACGCGAAAAACGGTCTTGCAGCTCGTGCACTGAACGTTCATCGAAACGGTCCGTGTGCTTCCAGGGGGCAGTGCTGCCACAGGTCTGTGCAGGGCCGGCTAAGCTACGCGCCGCCCGCCTCGCGCGCCACCGCCTGCACGGCGACGAACGGGTCCGTCGCGACGGCGCGACGGGTCTCCTCGGGCGACGGTGCGTCGCCCGCCTGCGCGGCCACGATGGCGATGGGGTCGGCCGCGGCGGTGGCGGCCTCCAGGTGCGGATGGTCGGTCCGCCGGTCCACCACGTAGATCGAGCCGGAGAAGGTCTTCGCGTACGCCTTCATCTCCGTGGCCAGCTCGCTGATCTGCGCGGTGTGCACGAAGGTGCGGTGCTCGTTGGTCACCACGCCGATCGACAGCGTCATCAGCGGCACCTGGTACGCCTCGCCGCGCCGGTCCTTCCCCACGAAGAAGCCCTGCTGGCGGTCCTCCTCGGTGTACTGCAGCGGGATCAGCTCGTTGAACACGCCGATCACCTCCTCGCAGCACGCGCGGAAGTCGGCCAGCGGCGCGTTGAAGATGAAGTCGTCGCCGCCGATGTGCCCCACGAACGCCTGCGGGCTGTACGCGCGCACCACCTCGCGCAGGATCCGCGACAGGATCAGGATCACCCGGTCGCCGTGGATGTACCCGTAGCGGTCGTTGAACTCCTTGAAGTGGTCGAGGTCGGCGTAGCAGACCGCGAACTTCTCGCCGCTCCTCAGCCGCTCGGCGATGTCGCGCTGGATCTGCACCGTGCCGGGGAGGAGCGTGGTGGGGTGCACGCTCACGTCGCGCTCGGCGCGCGCCACCGCCATCTTCAGCCGCAGCAGCACCTCGCGCCCGCCGCCGTACAGCACCTCGTCGGCCCCGGCCTCCAGCGCCGCGGCCGCCACCTCCTCGTTCCCCGCCTGCGCATCGAGATACATCACCACGGGAACCACCGAGGTGAACGCGTCGCGCTTCATCTGCCGGCACAGCACCAGCGCGCCGTCGCCCGGCAGCGAGGCGTCCACCACCAGCGCGGCCGGATAGCTGCGGCCCACGCGTGCGTGGACGTCGTGCATGCTCCGCACCTCGTGCACCGGCATTCCCTGCGCGGCCGCGAACACGCGCACGGCTTCGGGCGCGCTACGGCCATGCGTGGAGTGGTGCAGGAGCACGCGCTGGGGCATCGGGAGGGTGCCGGGAGGCCAGACGGGGGAAGGTGGGAGATGAGGCGAAAGCTAATCGCGCCCGTAACCCGTTGTCAAACAAACCGGATCGCCGGGCGCGCAGCGAAGATCGTCACGAAACCGGCGTCGCCTCGTCGATCAGCAGGATGGGGATGTTCTCGCGCACCTCGTAACGGAGCTTGCACACCGGGCACACCAGCGCCTCGGGCTCGGTCTCGTGCACCAGCTCGCCCTTGCACTTCGGGCACACCAGCAGCTCCAGCAGCCACGGTTCGATCACTTCCTCTGCTCCTCGGGAAGGGAAAAGCCCAGGCGCCCCAGCTCCAGCGCGTTCTTGCGCCAGCGGGGCAGCACCTTCACCCACAGGTCCAGGTACACCGGCGCGTCCACGAACTCCTCCACCTTGGCGCGCGCCGCCTGCCCCAGCCGCTTGATGGCGCCGCCGCCGGCGCCGATCAGGATCGCCTTCTGCGTGGGCCGCTCCACGAAGATCACCGCCCGGATGAAGATCGGCGACGAGCCCTCGCGGAACTCCTCCACCTTCACGGCCACGCTGTAGGGCACCTCCTTCTCGTACTGCTCGAAGATCGTCTCGCGCACCAGCTCGGCCACGAAGAAGCGCACCGGCTGCGAGCTGACGTCGTCTTCCGGATACAGAGACGGCGATTCGGGGAGGAGGTCCACGATCGTGGAACGCAGCGCGCCGACGCCCTCGCCCGTCTCGGCGCTCACCTCGGCGGCGTCCATCCCCAGCCGCTCGCGCGCCCATTCGCGCACCGCGGCCACGTCGGCCTTCGAAGCGGCGTCGATCTTGTTCGCCACCACCACGAGCCGGTTGGCGCGCCGCACCACCTCCAGCACGTCGTCGCGGAAGCTCGGCACGCCCCGCGTTGCGTCGATCAGCAGCAGCACCACGTCGGCGTCGCCGATCACCTCCAGCGCCTCGTGCATCATCGCGCGGTGCAGCAGGTAGCGCGGGTCCACCAGCCCCGGCGTGTCCACGAACACCATCTGCACGCCGTCGCGCGTGTCGATCCCCAGCACGCGCTGCCGCGTGGTTTGCGCCAGCGGCGTTACGATGGAGAGCTTCTGCTCCACCATCCGGTTCATCAGCGACGACTTCCCCACGTTCGGGAAGCCGACCAGCGCCACGGTCCCGGCCTTGTGGACCGTGGCACGTTCGTCCTGCGTCGATTCGTCTCGCTGCGTCATGCGCCGAAAACTACCGTTCGCGCCAGCCGCCGCAATGGCTTCGGCATATGGATGGATAACTTCAACGACGTGATTCGGGCGTGTCCCTCCGCTGCGCTGCGGGCCGGGCTGCGCGCGCCGTAGGCAACGAAACCGCCGTTGCCAACGGCGCCGGGCCACCGCCCCAGGCATCGCGGCGATTCTTGGACATCGATGCGGCGGCGTCCCGGCCCTGCGGGCGCGCATCCCTCACGCATCTTTCGCGACTCCACGAGCCCCTGTCTCGAGCCGCTGACGATCGTCGCGACCCGCGGCCGGTAGTCCGCGCAGGCGGACTTCGTGTCGTCGTTGCCGCGGCTTCAGCCGCCCTTCGCCACCTGCCCCGCGCAGGAAAGACAAGTCTGTCGCGCGTGACGCGGGGTATGGACAAAGCAAACGCCCGCCTCGATCTTGCGATCGAGGCGGGCGTTTGAATGTCAGGCCGGCGGCGCCGTACTCTCCCACCGGGTGGCCCCGGCAGTACCATCCGCGCAGCGGGTTTTCACTTCCGAGTTCGGGATGGGATCGGGTGGATCCCCCGCGCCATAGCCACCGGCCATCAAGGACCGGGATCGGGAAGCACTGGTGAAGTGAATCGCCTGAGCGATGGACGCGTGCACGCGTGCAGCGTCCGAAACTGGATCTAATGGGCCGGCGCATCATTGGCCGGCCAAGCCTCACGGGCCCTTAGTACGGCTCGGCTGTAGCGCTCGCGCGCCCTGCACCTGCCGCCTATCAACGTGGTGGTCTCCCACGGCCCTACAGGGGAGTCGAGCTCCCAGGGAAGATTCATCTCTGGAGGGGCTTCCCACTTAGATGCTTTCAGCGGTTATCCCGTCCCGACATAGCTACCCGGCACTGCCACTGGCGTGACAACCGGTACACCAGAGGTCGGTCCGTCCCGGTCCTCTCGTACTAGGGACGGCGTCCATCAATCTTCCAGCGCCCACGACGGATACAGACCGAACTGTCTCACGACGTTCTGAACCCAGCTCGCGTACCGCTTTAACCGGCGAACAGCCGGACCCTTGGGACCTTCTCCAGCCCCAGGATGCGATGAGCCGACATCGAGGTGCCAAACCGCCCCGTCGATGTGAACTCTCGGGGGCGATAAGCCTGTTATCCCCGGCGTACCTTTTATCCGTTGAGCGACGGCCCTTCCACACGGAACCGCCGGATCACTAACGCCTGGTTTCCCACCTGCTCGACTTGTAGGTCTCGCAGTCAAGCTCCCTTCTGCGTTTACGCTCTCTACGCGCGATTGCCGACCGCGCTGAGGGAACCTTTGCGCGCCTCCGCTACGCTTTAGGAGGCGACCGCCCCAGTCAAACTGCCCGCCTGACACGGTCCTTCGCCCCGCTTCAGGGGCGCAAGTTAGGTCTCCAACATCACCAGGGTGGTATTTCACTGATGGCTCCGCGAAAGCTGGCGCCTCCGCCTCACAGCCTCCCACCTATGCTACACAAGTGGTGCCGAAGAGCAATGTCAGGGTGCAGTAAAGGTGCACGGGGTCTTTTTGTCCTGTCGCGGGTACTCGGTATCCTCACCGAGACTCCAATTTCGCCGAGCTTGTGGAGGAGACAGCGCCCAAGTCGTTACGCCATTCGTGCAGGTCGGAACTTACCCGACAAGGAATTTCGCTACCTTAGGACCGTTATAGTTACGGCCGCCGTTTACCGGGGCTTCGATTCAGAGCTTCACCTTGCGGCTGACCCCTCCTCTTAACCTTCCGGCACCGGGCAGGCGTCAGTGCCTATACGTCGTCTTGCCCGACTTCGCAGACACCTGTGTTTTTGCTAAACAGTCGCTTGGGCCGATTCTCTGCGGCCGGCTTCCCCTCACGCCCGCGTGGGGCGCTCAAGTACCACCGGCTCCCCTTCTCCCGAAGTTACGGGGACATTTTGCCGAGTTCCTTCTCCACAGTTCACTCGAGCACCTGAGGCTTCTCGCCTCGCCTACGTGTGTCCGTTTGCGGTACGGTCACAGAATGCACTCCCCGCCGAGGCTTTTCTCGGCAGCCAGATTCGACAGGCTCCCCGAGGTCGAAACCTCAGGTCGGCATCGGGTCTCGGCTCACCCAGGTCTTTTATCCCCCGGGACCGCCTACCTCCTTGCACCGGGACGACCACCGCCCGGCCCTGCGTTCACTCCTGCGTCCCCCCTGCGGGTGGTAACGCACATCCTGTGGTGCGGGAATGTTCGCCCGCTTTCCATCGCCTACGCCTTTCGGCCTCGGCTTAGGGACCGACTGACCCAGGGCGGACGAGCCTGCCCCTGGAACCCTTAGGCTTTCGGTGACGGGGATTCTCACCCCGTTTATCGCGTACTCATTCCGGCATCCTCACTTCTGGCCGCTCCACGGGAAGGTTTCCACCCCCGCTTCTCCGCTACCAGAACGCTCCCCTACCATCCGACCCTCTCCCGAAGGAAGGGTCAAATCCGCGGCTTCGGCGACCGTCTTGAGTCCCGACCATTATCGGCGCAGGCGCACTTGACTGGTGAGCTATTACGCACTCTTTCAAGGTATGGCTGCTTCTAAGCCAACCTCCCAGTTGTCAGTGCACACCCACATCCTTTCTCACTGAGACGGTACTTCGGGGCCTTAGCCGGCGGTCTGGGTTCTTTCCCTCTCGTACACGCACATTATCGCGCGTGTGCTGTCTCCCGGAGTCCATGTCCACGGCATTCGGAGTTTGATAGGAGTTGGTAACCCGGTGGGGCCCCGCGTCCTTTCAGTGCTCTACCTCCGCGACACACGCTCCGAGGCACTACCTCAATAGTTTTCGGGGAGAACCAGCTATCTCCGAGCTTGATTGGCCTTTCACCCCTACCCACAGCTCATCCCAATCTTTTTCAACAGAAACGGGTTCGGGCCTCCACTAGGTGTTACCCCAGCTTCACCCTGGCCATGGGTAGATCGCTTCGGTTTCGGGTCTGCGGCCACGTACTCGAGTTCGCCCTGTTCAGACTCGCTTTCGCTTCGGCTCCGGTTCTTAGAACCTTAACCTCGCACTTTCCAGCACAGTGGGATCCGAAGCTTGGAATTCACGTGACTTGAAGTCGCGG
>JADMIO011486898.1_pt1 | contig 66911 bp, 51 predicted proteins | sample 8958161 | NCBI WGS metagenome assembly JADMIO01 (sample SAMN16585339, study PRJNA669376) | soil metagenome | isolation source: Crop rotation soil | place: USA: Cullars Rotation, Alabama | collected 2011 | reverse complement strand
CGCGACAACTTGTCCACGTGGAATTCTAAGCTTAGGATCCCAATGTGCTGGAAAGTCGTCTCCGATCACGGCGGCACCGTCCGGGTGCGGTCGCGCCCGGGGTGCACCTGCTTCACGCTCTCGCTGCCGGCCTGAGGCGGCGGTTCAGTCGGCCGGGCGGGCCGGCTCGACGGCGGCGGCGCCGCTCTTGGGCGCGCTCTGGTACTCGTGCAACTTGTACTGGATCTTGCGCACGCTGATGCCCAGCAGGTCCGCCGCCTTGCTGGTCGACCCTCCGGTCGCCTCCAGCGTCTTCAGGATCACGTGGTGCTCGATCTCGTCGAGGGTGGAGCCCGGGATCCGGATGCCCCCCGGCTCGGTGGCCGGCGTCAGGTGAGGCGGCAGCACCGCGGTGGTGATGCGCGATTCGTTGCACAGCACGACGGCGCGTTCGATCACGTTCTCCAACTCGCGCACGTTGCCGGGCCAACTGTAGCTGCCCAGCGTGGCCAGCACGCCGTCGGAGAAGCCGTCGATCGTCTTGCCGTTCTCGGTCGCGTACTTCTTCAGGAAGTACGACGCGAGCAGCGGGATATCCGAGGGACGGGCGCGCAGCGCGGGCATGTCGATGGTGATGACGTTGAGGCGGTAGTAGAGATCCTCGCGAAAGCGGCCGCGCGCGACCTCCGCCTTGAGATCGCGGTTGGTCGCCGCCACCACGCGCACGTCGACCCGCACGGTCTCGTTGCCGCCCACCCGCTCGAACTCGTGCTCTTGCAGGAAGCGCAGCAGCTTCACCTGCACGGCCGGCGAGATCTCGCCAATCTCGTCGAGGAACAGGGTGCCGCCATGTGCCTGATGAAACCGTCCGTCGCGCCGCCCCACCGCGCCCGTGAAGGCGCCGCGTTCGTGCCCGAACAGCTCGCTCTCCAGCAGGGTCTCGGCCAGCGCCGCGCAGTGCAACTTCACGAACGGACCCTTGGCGCGCGGGCTGTGTTGATGGATGGCCGCCGCGATCAGCTCCTTGCCCGTGCCCGACTCGCCCGAGATCAGCACGCTGGACCGCGCGCCCGCCACCTGCGCGACGGTCTTGAAGATGGTCTGCATGATCGGGGCGTTGCCGATGATGTTGGCGAAGCTGTACCGCTCGGCCAGGCGTGCGCGCAGCGTGCCCGCTTCGCGCCGCAGGCGGCGGCGCTCCATCTCGCGGCCGACCACCAGGAACAGCTCGGCGGTGTTGAGCGGCTTGGTCAGGTAATCGGCCGCCCCCTTCTTCATGGCCTCGACCGCGCTCTCGACCGCGCCGAACGCGGTCATGACGATGACCACCACGTCCTCGTCGCTGGCGCGAACCTTCTCGAGCAGCTCGACGCCACCCATGCCGGGCATCTTCAGGTCGGTCAGGACCAGGTCGGGGGACAGCTCCTCCATCTTCCCCAGCGCCTTGAAGCCGTCGGCGGCTGTCTCGACGCGGTAGCCCTCGTCGCGCAGCAACTCGGCCAGCGCGGTGCGCGCGTTGGCTTCGTCGTCCACCACCAGGATTGATCCTTTCTCCAGGTTCGCCATGTCGGGGGATCCAAGGCAACTGCCGTGCCCACCCAAACCAACCTGCGGGCCGCCCGGATTGCGCAAGTCTTGCGCCGGCGAGTCGAGGCTGGCGCAGATCCTACGTGGAGGCTGGTGCCTCGTACCTCGTACTAGAGGGCGATGCGCACGCCGGGAGGGGGGCTGTCGATGCGGTTGAAGCCGCGGGTGGTCAACTCGCGTGTCAGCGCGGCCTGCGCGGGCGGTTCGCCGTGTACCAGGATGACGTGCCGGAGCGGTCCCTTGGCGCGCACCGCCTCCGCGAACGCCAGCAGACCGGCCTGATCCGCGTGGGCACTGAAACCGTTCAAGACCACCACCTCGGCGCGCAGCGCGCGCGGCAGCCCGAACAGCCGTACTTCGTGGCGGCGCTCGACGATCCGGCGTCCCAGCGTGTTCTGCGCCTGGAAGCCCACGATCAGGACCGTGTTGCGCGCGTCCTCGATGGTGGCGCGCAGGTGGTGCAGCACGCGTCCGCCCTCGCACATGCCGCTGGCGGAGATGATGATCGAAGGGCGGGTCTCGGCGTCGATGGCCATGGACTCCTCGCGCGCCGACACGTAGTGGAGATCGGGCAGGTGAAACGGCGAGTCGTGACCGCTCAGCAGCGCACGCGCGTCGGCGTCGTAGCATTCCGGGTGGCGCTGGAAGATCTCGGTCAACTTCACCGTCAGCGGCGAATCGACGTAGACAGGCATGGGAGGGATGCGGCCCTGTTGCCGGAGCAGCTTCAGCTCGTAGACCAGCTCCTGCGCGCGCTCGAGCGCGAACGACGGGATCACAATCTTCCCCCCGCGCGCGGCGGTGCGGTTCACCACCTTGGCCAGATCGTCGCCGAGCGTCTCGGCCGGACCGTGCAGCCGATCGCCGTAGGTGCTCTCGGTCAGCAACACCTCGACGCCGTCGGGCGTCTCGGGATCGCGCAGGATCGGCAGGTGGTGGCGGCCCAGGTCTCCCGTGAACGCCAGGCGCAGCTGGCGCCCCTCATCCTCGATGTCCAGCACCACGATGGCGCTGCCCAGCACGTGACCGGCGTCGAGGAAGGTCACCGAGATCCCGGGCGCGATGGCCTGACGCCGGTGATAGGGCAGGGCGACCATCCCGGCCACCACCGCCACCACGTCCTCGTCGTCGTAAAGTGGAGTGACCGGTTCCAGGTCGCGTTCGCCGCGCGCGATCAGTCGGTCGATGTGGCGCGCGTCGGCTTCCTGAATGGCGGCCGCGTCCAGCAGCATGGGCAGGCACAGGTCGCGGGTCGCGGCGGTGGTGTAGATGGGGCCGCGGTAGCCCAGGCGCTCGAGGACGGGCAACGCGCCTGAATGGTCGATGTGGGCGTGCGACAGCACCACCGCGTCGAGCGCGTTGGCGTCGACGCCCAGGTTGCGGTTGCGCTGGAACGTCTCGCGCCGGCGCCCCTGGAAAAGCCCGCAGTCCAGCAGCACGGTGGCACGCGACGTGTGCAGCAGGTGCCGCGAACCGGTGACGGTCTGGGCGGCACCGACGGTCTCCAGCTCGATCACGGACGGGGCCTGCGGAGCAGGGGCACGGGCGCGGGTTCATCGAGGTGGGGCATGGCCCGGTGGTGTGCAAGCGTCGAGCCGCGTGGGAAACCCGCCACGATAGGAGTGGGTCGTCCACAAGCACGCATTTGTTGCGCACGCTAGACCAAGCCCGCGCCGCCGCGGGATACGTGCGCCGCCCGCGGTCCGAAAGTGAGCGGCCAGGCAACGCTGAACGACGTGAACGATTGGGTGCCGACCGCCGCCTGGAGGGAGTTACTGGCGCAGGGGAACGCCACCGAACCGGGCCCAGTACCCCGCCCGACCCCCGTTCAGTTCACGGGCGATGAGAGCGGGTCGTGCGGTCGGGCCCGGCGTTGACGTTGAGCGGGGCATTCGGGGTCTGCGGCCTCACCATGATGACGACGGTGTCGCTGGACTCCAGCACTCCGTCCGTCGCCGTCAAACGCAGGACGGCCTTACCGGCCCCCGCGAAGGTCGCGCTCGTGATGGCGGCGTGGGCGTCGCCGAACACGACCGGGGGGCCGCTGACGCGCGACCAGGTCACGGTCACAGTCGCGGGCGGGTTGGGCAGCCCGTCGTCGGAGACGGAGCCCACCAGGCTGGTCGCGGCGTGCAAGGTGGCGGTCTGGTTGGGGCCTGCGTCCACCACCGGCGGTTGATTGATCGGAGTGGGATTCACGATCACGGTGATGTCGTCGCTGGCGGATAGGATCCCATCGCTGGCCGTCAGTCGCAACACGTAGCTGCCCTCGGTCGTGAAGGTAGCGTTCGTTTGCGTGCTGCTGGCACTGCCGAAGGTGACGGGTCCCGGTCCGCTGACCAGCGACCACGTCGTGATCAGCGCGCCGGGTGGAATGGGCAGGCCGTCGTCGGTGGCTATCCCCGCCAGCGTCGCGCTGGCCGGCAGGGTAATCGTCTGATCGGGGCCGGCGTCCGCGAGGGGCGCCTGGTTCACGGGGTCACCCACCGCGAAGACCACGTCGTCGCGGTCATCGAAGGTGCCGGCGGTGCACGGAGCGGCCGGCGCGCCCAGCCTGCTTCGCCAGCTCGCGCGGACGACGGGCATCGGCCCGGGCGGCAACCGGAAGGGCGCGGACGAGAAGATATTCGTCGGGGCCGCGAGGTTATTGGGAAGCACCGGGATCGGGGTCCAGGACGGATTCGACGCATCCGGCGCGAAGTACAGGTCCAGTACGTTGTAGCCCGCGGTCCGCACGTAGGCGTCGATCTGAACCAGGCGACCGGGGGCCAGCGGGTTACCGTCCAGCGACCAGATCCGAACGCGGTCCAGAAATTCCGAGACGGTGAACGCCGGGTCCCAGCCGTCGCTACACCCCGAAGCCAGGACCGTGTTGGGCGCGTGCATTTCTGGCCCGCCCGGGTCACTCCCGCGCCCCGCGACCAGGCTGGGGCCCGTGTCGCAGAAGCTGCTCACCGAGGCACAGCGGGGAGTCCCCACCGTGGGATCGAACACGGCATTGCTCGGGGGCAGAACGATGAGGTCGGCGCTGCGGCTGATCCCGAAGGAATCGGTGCCCGTGATTGTCACCGCCGTCGGCGTCGAGACCGGCGTCGTGGTGATCGAGAACTGCCCGGTAATGATCCCGTAGGGAAGAGTGACAGTGGGAGGCACGGCGGCCAGCCCGGGATTGCTACTCGACAGCGCCACCGTGGCGCCGGGAAAAGGTGGGTTGCCCGCCAAACTTACTGAACCGATCGTGGTCGTCCCGCCGTCCGTGGCCCTCGGGTAGAGGAGAATGAGTCCCAGCGTGGGCGACGCACCGACGAACAGGGTGGCGGAAACGGTGTTCCCGTACGACGCCGAGATCGTCACCACGAGAAAGCTGTACTGCAGGCCCGTGGTGACGGGGAACGTGGTTGACAAGGCTCCCTCGGGAATCACGACGAAGGACGGCACGGTCGCGATCGCGTTGTTGCTGGCGAGCGAGACGGCCACGCCTCCGACGGGCGCGGGCTCGTCGAGGGTGACGGTGCCGCTGACCGAGTAGCCGGCCGCGACGAGGGGCGCCGAGAGCGTCAACGACGAGAGGACCGGTGTCCCCATGAGGCGTCGCGACGTGGCATTCGGTTGCCAGGCGCTTTCCTGGGCGGCGTGTCCGCCAGATTCTGCCGGAACACCGCATCCCCAGACGGACAGACAAGCAAGCGCTCCAACGGCTGCGACCGGAACGACCCCGAACCTTCGACGCCGATTCATCCTGCACCTCCGCAATAGTGTGTTCGCGTCCGACAACCGGGACCTCGGTTGGTGCGACGAAAAGTGCCTCAGCTTAGACGTCGAGAGAGGCCCTGCCTAGCGGGCCCGATCACGTAGGAAAGCGCGTCTAGAATTGGCAGCCGACGCGCGACGCGGAGATCGCGATGTCGTCGTACCAGGTCGTGATGCTGCCGGTCGGGTAGCCTTCTCCGAAGCCGAAGTTGGTGATGTTGGGCTTCCAGCCGGCCATGTCGCGCATCCAGCGATCATCGATGCCCGTGGTGGGCGTCGAGTCGAAAAGCATCTGCATCGATTCGGTGCCGTCCATCCAGGCGCGCATGACCGGAGCGGTGCCGTCGATCTCGAACTCGAAGCAGTGCCATTCGTTGGCCGGCGGCTTCAGGCTCATGGCGGCGGCGTTGTAGTCGGGCAGGATGCTGTCGGTGCTGTCGTAGTTCCAGATCATGCCGCCATTCTGTGCGCCCATCCGCAGCTGCCCCATCTTCGTCTTGTCGGCCATCATCAAGTACGTGACGTGCCCGCTGGGCTGCGCCATGTCGAACTTCATGTTGACGCGAATGAAGAAGTGCAACGGCACCGTCGAGAACAGTCCAGCCTTCGCGTCGATCTTGATGTAGCCGCCGCTGACCTTCACGGCCTTGCCGGAACCGTGCGCGCCGCCGCTGACGATGTCGGCCTTGCCGGCGGCCGCGCCCATGCTGGTGTCGATGACCCACTTGGCCGGGTCGAGGCCGCTCGACGAACCCTCGAAGTCGTCGCAGATGATGCAGCCGCCGGGCGTGGTCGTGCCTCCCGCGCCGCCCGAGGCGGACGCGCCGCCGGAGCCGGTCTTCCCCCCCGCGCCGCCCGCGCCGCCGCTGCTCGACGCGCCGCCGCTGCTCGACGCGCCGCCGCTGCTGGTGGAGCCGCCGCTGCTGGTGGAGCCCCCACTGCTGGTGGAGCCCCCACTGCTGGTGGAGCCCCCGCTGCTCGACGAGCCCCCGCTGCTGGTTGAACCGCCGCTGCTCGACGAACCGCCGCTGCTGGTGGAACCGCCGCTGCTGGTGGAACCGCCGCTGCTGCTCGAACCGCCGCTGCTGGAGGAACCGCCGCTGCTGGAGGATCCGCCGCTGCCCGACTTGCCACCCGACGCGGTCGAACCGCCCGAGCCAGTGGCGCCGCCCGATCCGCTGGAACCGCCGCTGCCGCCTCCGCAGGAGGAAACCGCCAACAACAAAGTGAACGCGACCGCGTGGGGAAACTGGAATTTCGACATCGCGGGCATGATAGCCAAGCCGCCGCCGTTACCAAGCGATTCTCGCCACGGACGGGGAGGAGGGCATGGGTATCCATCCCGCGCTCAAACATCGGGACCGCGCGAGGTGGACGACGTTTGCTCGACGGGCGCAATCTCGCGCGTACGAACTGCGCGCGGGATGGATACCCATGCCCTGCTCGCCTCGCGCCCTACGTTCCGGCCAGGTGAGCGTCGCGATCGCCAATCTATCTACGCTCAGACCACGGACGCGCGATCTGGATCCGTTTCGGTCGTGGTGTTCAGCGAGCGAACGAGGAAGTCAGGCGGCGCGGGGAGGGTGTCCCCCCTCGCGCGCAGTTCGTACGCGCGAGATCCGGGCCCGTCGAGCAAACGTCGTGCACCTCGCGCGGTCCCGGTGTTTGAGCACGAGGGGGGACACCCTCCCCGCGCCCCAGCGACCGAGAGAGGGAGCCGAGCTATCCGGCGCTGGCGAGGCGCGAGCGCGAGCTGCGGCCCGTGGAGGTCGCGCGGGGGACGGCGCCGCGTTCGGCCTTCTGAACGCGCTTGTCTTCGTACATGGCGCTGTCGGCGACGTCGAGCAGCTTCTCGCAGCTCTCCGAGACGTCGGGCCAGCTGGCGGTGCCGATGCTGAGGCTGACCGGGATCGCGCGCCCCACGTTGGCGGCGGCCAGCTGCTGACGGAGCCGCGTGATGACCGGCAGGCAGTCGGAACCGGAGAGATCGGGCAGCAGCACCATGAACTCGTCGCCGCCGGTGCGGCAGGGCACGTCGTGCGTGCGCAGGTGCTTGGTCAGGAACTCGCCGACCCACTTGAGCAACACGTCGCCGGCCTGGTGGCCGTGCTCGTCGTTGATCTCTTTGAAGCCGTTGATGTCGATGATGGCCACCGAGAAGTGGCGCTCGGCGCCGGCGCGACGGGAGCGGCTGAACTCCTCCTTCAAACGCTCCTCGAAGAAGCGCCGGTTCCAGAGGCCCGTCAAGGGATCGCGATAGGCCATGGCGCGATAGATCTGCAGGCGCGCCACTTCACGCTTCAGCGTCGCGTTCTGCCGCGTCAGCCGTGCGACCTCGGCGTCCGTCGAGAGCGGGGTGTTGCTGGCGAGCGCTGGCTTCCGTCGTGGCATCAGGAGGTTCATCGAAGTCCCTTCCGTTGGTTGAGCTTGCACGAGGCAAGCACCGTGCCACCGCCGAGACCCCTTCGCAGCCGCAATAATAGCCCCGAAACGGTGGGGCGAGCCAGAAAAGTGGCGCGCCGAGAGGCCTCGCCCCCGTCGGTGGCGCAGTCTGCGTCGGCGGCCTGACAGACTCAGCGCAGCGAGGCGCCCCAGCGGGACAGGACCCAGGCGGTCGCGCGGTCGCGCCGCGGGTAGACGGAGAACGCGTCGTTGGGTTCGCGCACCGCCGGCAGCAACTGCCACATCAGGCCGAGCGGCCCGCCGGATTCCTCGAACACGTGACCCAGCCAGGCGTCGTAGCGTCGCGCCCGCTCGGAGTCCGGGGCGATGGTGCCACATTCGCCCAGATAGGCGACCTTGCCGTACACCAGCGCGATGGCCTGGTGCCGCGTGATCCAGACCTGCGTGTCGGCTTCGGACAGCAGCCCGTAGCTCTGCGGGTAGTAGTGGTAGCTGAGCATGTCCAGCTCCTCCAGCGCGGCCAACCTGGAGAAGCTGGCGCCGTCGTCGCCGCGCACCGGGTAGTCGTTGGACAGGCCCAGATAAGCGGCGCGGTCGTCGTCGAAGCCCTCACCGCCGTCGGCGATCAGGTGACGGGGAAAGGCGCGTCGCAGGTAATCCGCCAGCTCGCGCACGGTGTCCACCAGCCGCGAAGTGCCCCGGCAACGCGCGCAACGGAATTCGTTACCGACCTCCCATGCAAGAATCGTCGGCTCGTCGCGATAGGCGACGCCCGTGAACGTGTTCACGCGCGCGGCCAGCACGTCGACGTAGTCTTTCCAATATCGGCGCAGGCGCGAGTCGAAGAAGAAGTCGTCGTGCGCGCGCGGGACGCCATCTTCCTTGGTGGCCCATTCGGCATACGCGGGCAGGCCGCCGTAGTCGGCCCAGTTGTTGACCAGCGGGACGATCAGACGGATGCCCCGTCGCTTGGCTTCCCAGATGGCTTGATCCAGGCCGCGCAGGCCAGCCTCGTGAAATTCATTGGGCCCGCTCCGGATCGACGAGCGATCGGCCGAATCGTTGAAGCCCCAGATGCGCGCGACCGGCAGCGAGAGGCACACCAGATCGTCGAGTACCTCGGCGACTCCCGCCGACAGGCGCGCGTTGTCGTCCTGCTGGGCGTACGCGAACAGCTGCTGCAGGTAGTAGACGTTCGACCCCGTGGCGCGCAGGGGAGCCAGGGACTCGGTGACCAGCGCGCCGTCGGTGCGGCTGATGAAGCCGGCGATGGGCGGCAGCGGCGGACAGCCCACGTACGGCGTCCACGCCGTGACGTCGATGCGTTCGGTTTCGCGCGGCGGCGGCCTTCGACAGGCGGGCGTCCCCACCAGCAGGCAGATCTCCAGCAACGCAAGCGTGTAGACCCGGAAACGCGTAGTTCGACAAGTGTAGCCCCGTTCGCGCGATTGAATGAGTTCGCGTGGCGCCAGCGCTTCCGCTATGAAGGCTGCGTGAAGATCGAAGCGCTGGCGTACGACCACGACGGGGTCGCGCTGGTCGGGGAGCTCTGCCACCCCGATGCGACCGGCGAGCCGCGCCCCGGCATCCTGGTGGTGCACGAAGGGATGGGCATCTCGGACCACGCGAAACGGCGGGCGCGAGAGCTGGCCGAGCGCGGGTTCGTGGCGCTGGCCGCGGATATGTACGGCGGCGGAAATCTGGCGAAGGACCTGGCGGAGGCGCGTCCCCGCATGCTGGGGCTGCGCGCCGATGTCGACCTGCTGCGCGGGCGCGTGGGCGCGGGCCTGGCCGCCTTGAGGGCCCAGCCCGGGGTCGACGCGCGCCGGCTGGGCGCGATCGGGTTCTGCTTCGGCGGCCTCTGCGTGCTGGAACTCGCCCGCAGTGGGGCCGACGTCGCCGGTGTCGTCAGCTTTCACGGCATCCTGGGCACCGACCGTCCCGCGAAGACGGGCGAGGTGAAGGCGAAAGTGCTGGCGTGCCACGGCTCGGTCGATCCGTTCGTCCCGGCGGAGGCGATGATGACGTTTCAGAAGGAGCTCACCGACGCTGAGGTCGACTGGCACGTGCTGACCCTCGGGGGCGCCTCCCACGGCTTCACGAATCCGGGCGCCTCGCGACTGGGCATGCCCGGGGTCGCGTACGACGCGAACGCCGAGCGCCGGTCCTTCGCGGCCATGCGCGACTTCTTGGACGACCTCTTCTCGCCCCGGTGACGTGGGCCGCCCGTAACGTTCGGGCGAAACGACAACTTTTTTGGGCGCGAGCGAATTCGCCTTTAGCATTTTCGCGTGCGTCGTCGGTTGGATCCCACAATCGTGCAGCTGATGGTGGATGTGTCGGCGGGGATCCGTGTGCTGCAGAGCCGCGACGGCGTGCGCCTGACCGAGGCCCAGATCCGCGAGCGCACCCGGAACATCGTGATGGGGCTGGTGGGCAACTACCGGATCGAGGCCTTCGCCAGCGAGAGGCCGACCGACATCGACCGCGGCGCGCACGCCGACGAAGAAGAGGCGACCCTCGAGGCGCTGTTCGGCGAGGGCGGCGTGGCGCCTGAATCGGGCTAGGCTGCGCGATCGCCAGCCGAAAGCGGCGTCGGTCAGCCGGCCAGCGCGCGTTCGCCGATCGCGACCAGGCGATCGGTCAGCGCGTCCAGCGCCGCGTCCACCTTCCGGCGGGCGGGATCGGCGTCGTAGTAGGCGAGAATCTCCTGGGCGCCGCGCGAGAACGGGATCTCGGCGCGGAAGCCGGGGACCAGCCGTTTGATCTTGCTGTTGTCGAAGATCATGCTGTGAGTCTTGTCGCCCAGCAGGCTGGCGCCCCATTCGGGGTCGAGCTGCGCGATGACCGACGACGGTACGTGCACGATCTGCGCGCGCGTACCGGCGGCGCGCGCGAGCAGCTCGTGGATCTGGTTCCAGCTCAGCCATTCGTCCGACGTGATGTGCACCGATTCGGCGATGGCGCCCGAGTGCCCGAGCAGGCCGACCAGACCCTTGGCGAAGTCCTGGTGGTGGGTCAGCGTCCACAGCGACGTGCCGTCGCCGTGCACGACCACCTTCTTCCCGCGGCGCATGCGATCGACGACGGTGTAGCCGCCGTGGCAGGGGAACAGCGTGCGGTCATAGGTGTGCGAGGGGCGCACCACCGTGAAGGGAAACTTCTCCTCGCGGTAGGCGCGCAGCAGCCGTTCTTCGCAGGCGATCTTGTCGCGCGAGTACGCCCAGAACGGATTGTCGAGCGGCGTGGATTCGGTGACCGGCAGGTGCGACGGCGGCGTCTGATACGCCGACGCCGAGCTGATGAACACGTACTGGTTGGTGCGGTCGCGGAAGAGCTGCAGGTCCTGCTCGATGTGCGCCGGTGTGAAGGCGATCCAGTTCACCACCGCGTCGAAGGTGTAGTCGGAGAGCGCCTGGCGCGCCGACGCGAGATCGCGGATGTCGCCGGGCAACACCCGGATCCCGTCCGGCACCGGCCGACTGGTCTGCCCACGCCGCAGATGAAACAGCTCGATGCCCCGTTCGACGCAAAGCCGCGACGAAGCCGAGCTGATGATTCCGGTGCCGCCGATGAACAGAACTTTCATGACATCGTCTCCAGAGTCGCCCGCACCGGCGCAAGGCGCTTATTTTTTGAAGGCTTCGGACGGAGGCAGTTCGAGCTGATTCTTCGGCAAGCCCGACCACCAGCATAGCTCCACGCCCAGCAGCGCCGTCAGGGTCTGGGTCGTGGTGCCGGGGATGAACCGGACCTCGACCCGCGGGGTCGCTGCCCAGCCGCCGGTCAGCCGGTGGGTGAAGAACCAGCTGTAGCCGGCGCCCAGGAAGTAACCGCTGCCGGCGGTGCCGCGCAGGCTCTTGTCCTTGCCGTCGTCGGCCGTCACCTGGAAGGTGTCGACACCCACGCCTCCGTGAATGGCCAGGTTCTGCACGACCTCGAACTGGCCCTCGAACTCCAGGCCCAGCGTCCCGGCCGTCTGCCCGTCGCCCTTGGCGCCGCCGCTGTGGATCTGGAGCCCCATGCCGAGGCGGCGGGTGACCATCTGGCCCAGCCGGATGGAGAGGTCGCCGCCGCTCCACAGACCGTAATGCTCGTTGTCCATCCAGACCTTGTTCAGGGTCAGGTGGTAACCGACGCCGATGTAATAGTTCTGCCGCGCGCGCGGCAGCTCCAGCGTTTGCGCCTGCGCGCGCGGAACGACGGCCAGGCAGGCCACCGCGCCGACGACCAAGGCCAGGGCGCGTCTCACAGCTCGCCTCGGATGCCCAGGATGGGCAGGATGGGCAACCCCTGCTGCGGGTTGCTCTTGCGGAAGTTGAAATTGTACTCGTAGTCCTCGACGTTGGACCGGTTGTAGACGTTCTGGATGTCGAGGTACACGTTCAGAATCCAGCCCTGGTAGATCCAGCGCTTGTCGACGCGGAAGTCGAGCGCGTTGAACATCGGCAGCCGCGACGAGTTCACTTCACCATACTGCGGGTAGTAGCGGTCGTAAGCGGCGTTGTACACCGCGCCGGTGACGGGCGTGATGGGGTTGCCGCTGACCAGGCGGAAGCGGCCGCCCACCTGCCAGTTGCGAGGCAGCTGATAGCTGCCCACCATGGTCAGGATGTGCGTCTGGTCGAAGTCGAACAGACGCCAGGTCTTGGTGACGGCATCCAGCCGCGTCGACCGCGATAGCGTGTAGGCCACCCAGCCGCTGAAGTTGTTGGTGAAGTCGTGGCGGGCGATCACCTCGAGGCCGTAGGCCCGGCCCTGACCGCTGTTGTCGTAACGCAACGGACGGACCGTTCCGTCGGCCGGGTTGGTCACCAGCTTGTCGGTGGCGCTGACCAGGTTCTCGATGTCCTTGTAGAACCCGGTCACGTCCAGCGTGATGTACGGCCGCGGCTTGAATTCGCCGCCGACCGAGTAGTGCCAGGCGCGCTCGGCCTTCAGGTTGGGGTTACCGAAGTCCTTGTTTATCTCGTCGGGCGTCGGGTCCTGCGAGAACAGGCCGGCCCCACCTTTGACCGTGAGCTGGTCGGTCACGCCCCAGCGCGCCGTGATGCGCGGCTGCGCAACGTACTGCTTCGCGAAGGACAGGTAATCGAGACGCACGCCCGGTAGCACCAGCAGCCCCGCCTTGGGCTTCACTTCGGCCTCGGCGAACAGCGCCGGCCAGAAGTTCAACACGCCCTTCTGGTCGGTGGTCATCACCTGCGACAGGTCCGGCATCATGTTCTGGCCGGTGTCGCCTTCCTTGGGCGGCGCTGGCGCGCGCACGAACACGTCGGTCTTGGCGAACAAGGTGTCCACACCGCCGGTCAGGGTCAGCGCGTCGCTGAATTTGAACCGCGCCGTGTCCCGGATCTGGCTGACGTACGTGTTGAGATCGAACTGGAACTGCCCGAACTTGGCCCCAATCTTGTTACGCCCTTGCGAAACGCGAATGGAGTTCTCGAAGCGGTCGTTGGGGATGAAGTTGTACGTCCACAGAGACCGGTAGAACGTCGTGGAGAAGGACAGCTGGTTGTTGTTGATCTGGGCGGTCAGGGCGCCCGGGTTCTTGAACAAGATCTCCAGCCCATCGTCGGAACCGAAGATGAACGCGCGGAAGTCATGCGCGGGCGTGGGCCGGTAGTTGCCGAGCAGCTGGTAGTCGTAGTAGCGCGGCGCCGTGATCAGGTTGACGGGCGCATTTTCGGGCACCGACGCCTTCAGGAGGTAATCGAAGTAGCTGCGCCGGCCGGCCAGCGCGATGCCGCCTTTATCGCCCAGCGGCACCTCCAGGTACACGCCGGTGTCGAACAGGTTGGCGTCGATGTAGCCGCCCACCTTCTTCGGCTGCAGCCGCTTGATGCGGACGTCGACCACGCCGCCCGTGGCGCGGCCGTACATCGGCGAGAAGTTGCCGGGATAAAACTCGAGCGAGTCGATCACGCCGACGGGCAGCACCGTGCGCAACCCGCCGAAGTGATAGATGAGCGGGATCTCCACGCCCTCGGCGAAGACCTTCGAATCCTGGGGCGCCGAGCCGCGGATGATCAGCAAGCCCGAGAAGGGCGGTGGACGCGCGACGCCCGCAAAGTTCTGCACGACCGCCAGCGGATCGCCGAAGGTGCCCGGCACCTTGTCCAGCTCGGTCGCGGTGATGACGGTGCGGCTGACCTCCTTGCGCGGGCGCGTGGCTGTCACCGTGACGTCGTACGGGTTATAGGTGCCGCGCTCGACGTGGTACACGACGTCGATGCGCTCGCCGGCCTTGATGGTCTCGGTGGTGCGGTAGGGATAGAAGCCAGGCGGCTCGATCAGCACCTTCCACTCGCCGGGCGTCAGATCGTAGAAAGTGAACGCGCCCGTCTCGTCCGACGCGGCCTCGTAGCCGACCGGCTTATCCCCATCGTCGCGAAACACCGTGACCAGCAGGCCGGCCAGCGGCAGGCGCGTACCGCGTTCGCGCAGCACGCCGGCGAAGTTGACGACCGGGGCCGGCGCCGGCTTGCTGGGCGCGGCGGCGGCTGGTTCGGCCGGCGTGGTGGCGGACGCGTCGGCCGGCGCTTCCGGCGCCGGGGTCGGCGCCGTTGCCGCTTTGGCGGTCAGCTTGAACTTGTACTTGTACTTGATCTGGACGGCGATCTTCTGGCCGTTCATCTCGGCGGGCTCGAACTCGAACTGCTGCGCGGCCACCATGGCGGCCTCGTCGAAGCCCAGGCCGGGCGGGTTCACCGGCTCGGCGATCGCGACCGAGTCGACCTTGCCCTCGGCGTTGATGTCCAGCATCAGAATGACGTCGGTCTCGATGCCCTTGGCGACGGCCTCTTTCGGATACTCGGCCTCGACGAACTTGGTCTGCTTGGGCAGCTTCGTCAGCTTGGTGGCCTGCACCTCCGGCGCCGGTTCGGCCGGGCGCGCCGGCATGCCCAGCCCCTCGGTCGACTGCGCGTGCGCGGCGCTACCGGCCAGCAACAGCGTCAGCGGCGTCGCGAACCAGCGAGTTTTTCTTGGCGCGGGCAGGTGTCTCACGGGCTGGGTTCCAGGTTGACGATGGCGGACCGCCACGACACCCCGCCGCGGTTGTCGTGCAGCACGACGAACAGGCGCGCGGTCGAAGCCTGGTAGTCCTTGGTCTTCGCCGGGATCCACTTGTTCTCCAGGAGCGCGGCGAAGTCGGTGGTGCCGTTGTTGACGAAGCTGGTGCGCGTGTCGTCGGTGTCGCCCGACTCGACGAACCAGGTCATGAACATGCGTTCTTTCAGGGTGGCGGGCATCCCGTCGTCGTCGAGGCCGAGGTAGCTCTCCGAGATGCTCGGCTGGGCGAGGGCGAAGATCGGCGTCTCGCGATCGCGCGGCAGGGTCACGGTCGCGACGTCGGTCAGATCCACCAGGACGCCGCCCACGCGCGCCTGCAAGCCGTCGATCTGCGGGTTGGCGTTGGCGGACATGGCGGAATCGAAGCGCAGCTTCATCTTCTGCACGGCGGTGACCGTGTCGGTCGCGGTGGTCACCGTCAGCGTGAGCTGGATCGGGAAGCCGCCCGAGCAATCGAGCTCCATCCCCGGCGTCAGCACGCCCGAGCACACGGCGGTGAAGACCTGCGGATCGATCGAGTTCGTCAGCGTCGCGGTCTCGATGGTGCCCAGGTCGAACGGCGGCAACGGCGGCAGCGACACCATCGACAGGTAGGCGTTCAGCTCGTCCTCTTTGAACGGGCAAGCGTAACCTTTGTCGGCCGCTCCACCGACCGGACACCAGGTCCAGTGATAGGTCAGCGTCGGGTCGGGCGTGGGCGTGAAGACCAGCGCGGACAGCGTCGACGTCTCGCCCGTCAACGGCGCGGCCGGCTCTGCCTGGACGGCCAGGATGCGCAGCGCCTCGACGCGGTTGAACGGCGCGAATTCGGGCCGGCACGCCGCGAGGGGCATCGCGAGCGCCGCGAACGCGACGGACATGAAGAGGGTGCGCTGGCGTTTCATTCGTCGTTCAACCGGAAGCGGTACGTATAACTCAAGGTGTACGGGGCGGGAACGCCGTCGCGCAGCGCGGGCTCCCATTCCTCGGCCAGCGCCGTCGCGCGGGCGGCCTCGTTGAACTCGGGAGACGTCGACTCCTTGATGATCTTCACGGTGGTGACCTTGCCGGTGGCGTCGATGTTCACCAGCACCACCACGTCGCCCTCGATCCCCTGGCTGCGCAGGGTCGGCGGATAGGGAGGATTCTTGGGCGCCTTTCGCTTGGGCTTCTCCCAGGCGATGCCGGCCACCGGAATCCGGCTGGCCACCTGGTTCGATTTCCCCGGGCCCGCCGCCGGGATGGTCGACGTGCCGCTCGGCGCGGGCGTCACGCTCTTCGGCGCGACGGCCTTCTGCTCCGTCTCGCCCACGCGCGTGTTGCCGACGGCGAACGAAGGCCCTTCGCCGCCTTCGGTGGTGGATTCCAGACTCAAACCGACCACGCGCACCGGCGGCGCCTTGGTGGGCGGCGCCGGCGTCGCCGGGGGCGGCGGCGCCTTCACGGCCTTGGGCGGCGGCGGTTCGGCCTTCTTCTCGATCGCCTTGGGCGGTTCCGGCTCGGGCTTCTTCTCGGGAGGTGGAGGCGGTGGCGGCTCGGGCGGCGGCTTCACCTCGATCTTCACGTCCTGGTTCGTATCGTCGGTCGACTTGCCACCCGGCCCGATCAGCCCGATCCCCAGCGCCAGCAGGTGGACCACCACCGATCCCAGCAGCGCCGCGGCGACGTAACCCAGCTTCTGTCCGACTGACCGCTGCCCGCGCGTGAGCGGATCGAATTTCCGCTGCTCGGTGGTCAGCGGCTGCTTGGTGCGCGCCGCCACCACCCGACGCGCGGCCTCGCGCCGAACGCGCTGCCACTGGCGGGGCGACAGGCGAACATCACCACGCGCCGTGCGGGTGCGCCGCGCGGCCTCGGCAGAGGGCTTGTCGGAGGAGTGGGTTTTTTCCACGTTACGGGGGCGGCGGCGGGGCCGCCGGGGCTTGGGCCGGCGCCGGCCCGCGCTCGATATCCAGCGCGAACGCCGACACGCCGTTGTGTTTCACGGTGTCGATGATCTCGATGACCTTGCCGTACTCGACGCCCTTGTCGGCCGAGATGACGGCCTGGACCTTCGGGTTCTGCGCGACCTCGCGCTTGATGGCCACGGCGGCGTCGGCCAGCGAGGGAATGCGATCGCCGTTCAGGAACAGCTCGCCGGCCTTGGTGTACAACAGGTTCACCGTCGACGGCACGGTGCTGCCGCCGCTGGCCGCCTTGGGCAGTTCGACCTTCAAGCTGGCCTTCACGATGGCGGCCGACGTGAGCATGAAGATGACCAGCAACACCAGCACGATGTCGACGAACGGGATGATGTTGATCGACGCGAGCAGCCCCTCGTCGTCGGCGACTTCCTTCAGCTTGGCCATCGCGGTCTTTAACCCTGCGCCACCGGCGGGTTCGTCTCGCTGGCCTTCAGTCGCGACAGCAGGATGCCCCCCAGCGTCTGGCAGTTGGTGACCGCGTCCTTCACGCGACCGCGAAAGACGTTGAACGCGATGACCGCCGGGATGGCGACCAGCAGGCCCATCGCGGTGGCGATCAGCGACTCGGCCAGGCCGGCCATGACGGCCGAGCTGGCGTCGGCCATGTTGGCGGCCAGATCGCGGAACGAACGGATGATGCCCAGCACCGTGCCGAACAGGCCGATGTAGGGCGCGTTGCTGGCCAGCGTGGCCAGGAAGTTCAGGCGCTTTTCGTAACGCGACTTCTCTTGACCGAGCGCGCCCACCAGCAGGTCCTCGACCGAGTCGGGGCCCAGCGACGCTGCCTGCAGGCCCGCCAGCACCACGTTGGTCTCCAGCGCGTCGTGCGCCTTCAGCAACGTCGCCGCCGCCGCGAAGTCACCCTTGTCCAGCGCCTTCGCCAGGCCGTCGCGCACGCTGCCCGAATCGACCTTCCGGCGCATGAAGAACAGCCAGCGCTCGAGCATCACCGCGATCGAGAGCAGCGACAGGATCACCAGCAGGTAAAGGACCCACTCGGAGCGAAAAAGCGGGAGCCCCAGGATGGTCTGGATCATCGAACCGGTCGTGTCGTGCATGGGCTGTTCTTCCGTACGGGCGAAGCGAGTGAACGAGAATGAAGGTGAGAGGAGCAGAAGAGTTTCGGCCCTCGAGAGGGCGCTCGTGGCGCTGGCGACGCGCCGCGGACCGGAAAGCTAACACGCCTGCCGGGCCGTCGGTGGCCTGGGCGCTCGCTTCGCACTTCTTCACGATCGCGGCCGTAGTCCCTTAACGAAGCGTGGTCATGCTGGTCTCCGAAGCCAATCACGGCTGCCACGCTTGGATAAGGAGACGAACATGATCGGTTGCCTGATTCTGGGAACTTTGGGAGCGATTGCCATCGCGAAGGTGGTTCGCCACCACATGGGCTGGGCCGGGTGCCACGGGGGCGGCGGCTGGCATCATGGCGGCGGCTTCGGCGGGGGCTGGCACCACGGCTGGCACCATCGCCATCACCACCATCGGGACTTCTCTGGATGGTGGGGCGGAGAGCACGGCGGGGGCGGCCCCTTCGGCGTCGAGGATGATCATCGGCGCGGCCACCGCGGGTTCGTGATGGGAGCCATCCTGGATCACGTGCGCGCGACGCCGGTGCAAGAACGCGCCATCCGCGCCGCTTTCGAGGAGTTTCGCCAGGAGGTGAAGCGGGTCGGGGGCGGCGAGGCGCGAACCCTGCGCCAGGATGTCTCGTCGGTGCTGCGTAAGCCGGCCTTCGACGAGGTGTTCCTGGGCGAGCTGTTCGCGCGGCACGACCGCGGCATCGAGGGGGTGCGCCGGGCCTTCGTGGGGCTGATGGCGAAGGTGCACGAGTCGCTCGACGACGAGCAGCGCGGCCGGCTGGCTGAACTCATCGAGCGCGGGCCGCGGTTCGGACGCTACGGCTTCGACTGGTAAAGTCGGTCCTGTAAAGTTGGTCCATCTTGGCCCTCCGCGTGCTGTGCATCGACGATGACGTTCGCCTGTACGAGCTGCTGGCCAGTTACCTGGGTCCGAACGGGGTCGTGTTGACCCACGCGCCGGACGGACCGCAGGGGCTGGCGGCGCTGGCGGGCGGCGTCTTCGACGCCGTCTTGCTGGACGTGATGATGCCGCGCATGGACGGGCTGGAGGTCTGCCGGCGCATCCGCCAGCAGAGCGGCGTTCCGGTCATCATGCTGACCGCCAAGGGCGACGAGGCCGATCGGGTGGTGGGCCTGGAGCTGGGCGCCGACGACTACGTTCCGAAGCCATTTTCCCCGCGCGAGCTGCTGGCCCGGTTGCGCGCGGTGCTGCGCCGGAGCCAGCCCACGGCGATCACCAACGAGATCGTGGTGGGTCAGATCGCGGTCGACGCCACCTCGCGCAAAGTGCGCGTCGGCACCGAGAACGTCGAGCTGACCGGGCTGGAGTTCGATCTGCTGATGGCCCTGATCCGCCGCCCGGGGCGCGTGGTGGCGCGCGAGACGTTGCTGGCCGAGGCCGGACGCGGCGACGTGACCGTCAACGATCGCACCGTCGACGTGCACGTCTCGCACCTGCGGCGAAAGCTGGGTGACGATCCGCGCGCGCCGCGTGTGATCAAGACGGTGCGCGGGGTCGGTTACGTGTTCGCCGAAGGACGCGGCGGCGCCGAGGACGGCGCATGAGGCCTCGGCATCATCACGGTCATTCTCGCTGGGATGACCCGCGGGATTGCGGTCCGTGGCAGCGCGTGCAGGACGAGATGCACCGCCTGCACCACCATCACGACGGGCGGGGCCCGTGGGACCGCGTGCACAGCGAGGTGCGCGGCCGCCGCCCCGGCTGGCGGCGGCGCATTCAGCGCGAGCTCCACCTGTATTACGGCGCGCACCTGCACCGGAAGATCTTCATCTGGTTCGGCGCGGTCATCCTGCTGACGGTGCTGGAGCTGGTCGCCATCAATCACTTCTTTCACAACGCCTTCGGCGGTCGACCGTGGCGCGCGTTCCTGTGCTTCGGCCTTCCGACGTTCTTGTTGTGGTCGGCATCGGGCAAGCTGGCCCGCCGGATCTCGCGTCCCGTGTACGAGCTGACGCGCGTGGCGGAGCGGATCGGGGAGGGCGATCTGGCCGCGCGGGCGATCGTCCCGCGCGACGCGACCGGCGAGCTGGCCATGCTGGCGACCTCGGTCAACGACATGGCCGAACGGATCTCGGGCGAGCTGGCGCGCCAGCGCGAGCTGCTGGCGGCAGTGTCGCACGAGCTGCGCACGCCGCTGTCGCGCATGCGGCTGGTCATCGAGATCGCGCGCGAGAACGGCACGCGCCCCGAGACGCTGAACGAGATCGAGCGCGAGACCATCGAGATCGACGCGCTGGTGGGCGAGCTGCTGGCCAGCGCGCGCCTGGATTTCCAGGCGGTGGTGCGCCGGCCGCTGGACGCGCTGGAGGTCGCGCGCCGCGCGCTCGAGCGCGCGGGATTACCGGCGACCAAGCTGGTGGCGGAGCAGACCAAAGCGCCGTTCTCGGCGGATCCCACCTTGCTGGCGCGCGCGCTGGCGAACCTGATCGACAACGCCCGCAAGCACGGTGGAGGCCTCGATACCTTGACGGTAGCGGGGGAAGGCGGGCGCGTGATCTTCACCGTGGCCGATCGCGGCCCCGGATTCGCCGACGGGGAAGAGACGCGCGTGTTCGCGTCGTTCTACCGTGGCCGCCACGCCGACGCGGGCGAGGGCGGTGGTGGGCACAGCGGGCTGGATCGCGCGGGGTCGCTGGGCCTGGGGTTGGCACTGGTCAAGCGCATCGCCGAGGCGCACGGGGGCAGCGTGCGCGCCGCCAACCGCCCGGGGGGCGGCGCCGTGCTGACGCTGGAGTTGGCGGCCGGTTAACCGCGCAGCAGCTTGCGCGCCAGATCCAGCCGCTGCTGCAGCTGCCGCACGGTGGCCTCGCTGATGCGGCGGATGCGGATCCGCCGGTTGAGATCGGCGTTCACCTCGGCGTGCGACTTGCCCGTCATGCGCGCCAGATCGGTCACCGCGTCGCTGTTCTGCTCGCGCAGTTGCCGGCGCTTGGCCAGCGCGCCCATCGCTGGCGCCGCCAGCTTGGGATCGGGGGTGGGCAGCGGTACCGGCACGGGCGGCGTGGGCTCCAGCGCGAACACCGGGTCGCCCGCGTTGCTGTTGGCCGGCGGCGCCAGATCCGGGATGGCGTCGCCATCGTCGGTGTCGAACAGACGAACAGCGTCCAGGCGTCGCCCCTGTTCGTCCAGCGCGACCGATGAGATCGCCGCGAATAGCGAGAGCTGCCCGTCGGGTTCGGCCACCTCGCGCTCGGGCTTGGGTTCCTCGGGCCGGCGGAAATCTCCGCCCTCCTCGTCGTCGAGGCTGGGCTTGCGCAGGCTATGGCGGCGTTGCTCCGCGATGGTGGCGCCCAGCTTGCGCAGGCGGATGTCGTCCGGGATGAACATGTACGCGCCTTGGCGCCCCAGGCCTTCGATCCAGCGAACGAGTCGTCCGACTGCCTGTCGAAAGAACAGATCGGTCACGGTGTTGGTGGCGTAGACACCGACGCGCAGCCGCGGGATGTCGACGCCCTCGGAGACCATGCGCACGGCGACGATCCAGGGCGCCACGCCGGTGACGAAGCGGCTGATGTTGTCGGACGCCGCCGCCTCGTCCGACGTGGCGATGACGGGAACCACCCGCAGCCGCTCCGCCATCACCTGCGCGATGCCGCGCGCGTGCTCCTGATCCATCGCGATCACCAGGCCGGCGGCGCGCGGATCGCGCTGGCGCAGGTGGGTCAGCTGCGCGTGCGCCTGTTCGAGCACCGCGGGCAGCCATTCGCCCTCGACGTTCAGCGCCGTGCGCAGGCGCTGGTTCGAAAGCTCGCGCGTCAGCGGATCGTCGAAGGTGGCCGCGTAGTCGAGCCCGCCGGGCGCCGTCCACTCCATGTGGCCGTTGATGCGCGGGAAGTAGACCGGACGCACGACGCGTCCATCCTCCAGCGCGCGGCCGTAGCCGTATTCGTAGTCGGACTCGGCCAGATCACCGTCGTAGGTGACGAAGGGGATCGTGTTCTGATCCGAACGGAACGGCGTCCCCGACAGGCACAGCCGATACGACGCGTGCTCGAACGCGGTGCGAACCGCGTCGCCCCAGGTCTTGCTTTCGCCGGCGTGGTGAATCTCGTCGAGCACCGCGAACGCGCCGCGGACCATCGGTCGCAGCGCGTGCGGGTTGCTGGCCACCTGCTGATAGGTCACCGCGATGCCGTGCACGTCGGACGGCAGCGTGCCGTAGGCGGGCGACCAGTCCGGATCCAGGTGCAGCCCGAACGACTCCGCCGCGTGCGCCCACTGCTGCTTCAGGTGCTGCGTGGGCACCACCACCACCACGCGGTGCGCGCGCCGCGCCAGCAGCGCGCGTTGCACCGCCGTCAGCGCGAAGGTGGTCTTGCCCGCGCCCGGCGTCGCGACCGCCAGGAAGTTGGGACGCTCGCTCTGCTCGAACTTGGCCAGTGCCTCGCGCTGCCAGGCGCGCAGCCGGATTCCGCTGCGCACCGCGGGAGGGGCGTCGCCCTCTCTGAGTCCCGCCGTCGAAATCGAACCCGCTCCTGTCACTGGTGAGGGACCGTCTTGTAGCGGGTTCGCAGGCCATCGTCGAGCGAAAACACCGGGACCATCACGCGCGAAAATCGTAACACCGCGCGCGGGCCGCGGAACGATTTCACCCGCGGAGTTTTTTCAGCGCGGTCGCGTCCTTTCTCTTTCTTTTTTCTGCGCTTCGCGCTTCAGGTCGCCGGTGTATGCCATCCGCCCACGTCCTGCACCAGCGCATCGGCTTCGGCCGGACCCCACGTGCCAGGTTCGTACGTGTACATCGGGCTCGGGCCGTGAATGATCGGATCGACGATGGCCCACGCCGCCTCGACGACGTCCTGGCGTGCGAACAGCGTCGCGTCGCCGGCCATCGCGTCGCCCAGCAGGCGTTCGTACGCGTCCATGCGTCCGTCTTTGCCTTGCGCCGGCTCCTCGGTGACCGAAAGATCGACCGGCCGCCCGGTCATGCCTTCGCCGGGCTTCTTGGCGCGCGCGCCGATCGAGATCGACACGTCGGGGCTCAGGCGGAAACGCACCGAGTTTCCTTCCGAGGGCGCCGGCTCCGAGAACACGACCGGCGGGGCGTGCTTGAATTCGATCACCACCTCGGTGACCGTCTTCTTCAGGCACTTGCCGGCCCGCACGAAGAACGGCACACCCGCCCAGCGCCAGGAATCGACGTGCAGCCGCAGCGCCGCGTAGGTGGCCATGTACGAATCCTTGGCGACATCGGGCTCGTCGCGGTACCCGCGAAACTGTCCGCGCACCATCTGCGACGTGTCCAGCGGGCGCACCGTGCGCAGCACCTTGGCCTGCTCGTCCCGGATCGCCTCATCGTAAGCGCCCGACGGCGCTTCCATGGCCAGGTAGCTCACGATCTGCAACAGGTGGTTCTGGATCACGTCGCGAACCACGCCGGTCTCTTCGTAGAACTTCCCGCGTCCCTTCACGCCGAAGCTCTCGGCCATGGTGATTTGCACGTTCTCGACGTAGTTCCGGTTCCAGATCGGCTCGAGGAACGCGTTGGCGAAGCGGAAGTACAGGATGTTCTGCACCGCCTCCTTGCCCAGGTAGTGGTCGATGCGGAAGATGCTGTCCTCCGGGAACGCCGCGTGCAGCGTCTCGTTCAGCGCGCGGGCCGATTCCAGATCGCGGCCGAACGGCTTCTCCACGATCACGCGGGCGTCCTTGGACAGCCCGGAGACGCGCAGATGTTCGATCACCGTCGGGAACATGCTGGGCGGGATAGCCAGGTAGTGCGCGGCCCGCGATTCGTTCTTCAGCTGCGCGCAGACGCGCTTGTACGTCTCGGCATCGTTGTAGTCGCCCTGCACGTAGCGCAGGTGCTTCAACAGCGTGCGCATGGCCGCGTCGTCGACCCCGCCGCCGAACTCGGTGATGCTGGCGCGCGCGCGCGCCGCCAGATCCTCCACGCTTTGCATCGACTTGGCGACGCCGACCACGGGAAAGTCCAGCCGGCCCCGCCGCGCCATCGCGTGCAGCGCGGGGAAGATCTTCTTGTAGGCCAGGTCGCCCGTCGCGCCGAAGAACACCAGCGCGTCGGAACGAGGACGACCGTTACGGGTCTTGTGCGAGTGGACGGCGCCGGAGTCGGTCATGCCGGCAAGCATGCCGCGTTCTGACGCTCGTTGAAAGTCGCCGCCCGTCGGATCGGGTACGGCCTCGGACGGCGCCGGTCGTTACTGGTGTGAAACTTTCAGGGGCACACGCAGGAACGACGACGAAATCTTCCTGACGTCGTGACCCACGGTGCCGGGGCCGGTCACCCACTTGAGCGTGCGCGGCGCCGTGTCGGCGACTGACAACCCCAGACGCCTGGCCAGCGAGACGTTCCGCCCCTTCAGGGCCTGCAGGCCGGCCGGGCCCGATGACGCCAGGCGGGCGACCGGCGTCGTCGCGACGGACGCGGCGGTGGGGGCACCGGTCAAGGCGGGCGAGACGTAGATGCCGTTGCCGGCCGCGCGGCCATTCAGGCTGAACAGCACGCGCGGCTGCTCCGGGAACATGATCTCGAAGCTGGAGTCCGCTTCCTTCTGGATCTGCATCTTGGGATTCAGGGTGCCCGCGGCCGCGAACAGCGCGTAGTTCAGATCGGCGATCGCGGCGTCGGCTTTGAAATTCTCGCCGTACAACAACCCGGTCGTGACATCCGCGAAGCCGCTCAGTCCGCTCGCGTAGCTATGGGTGATACAGTCGGCCAGCGTGGTCACGTGGCCGGTCACGTCGATGACTGTGCCGGCCGTGTCGATGGTGACCTCGGCCCAGGCCACGCCGGTTCCGGCCTTGGTCAACGAACCGGGGTACGAGACCACGTCCGGCGTGACCGTGCACTTGCCGGTCCCGTCGGCCTTGGTGGTCAGCAGGTTCACCGCGATGCTGTTGGTGTCGGCGTCCAGGGTGATGCCGTCGGTGGCGAACAGCACGCGGCCGGTGGCGTCGACGTCGGAGATGAAGACGGCGTCGGCCGCCTCCAGCACGGTCCCGGCCGGCGCCGCCGCGCTGACGTCTGGGAAGCTCTTCAGGTCGTAGCCGTTCGCGCCCGGATTGGCCAGCACGGTCACGCCCTTGTTGCCGAAGGTGAAGTAGTCGGTCGTCTTGGTCTGAACCGCCACTGCCGGCGTGCCGGCCGGGAACGGCGCCGACTGCAGGGTGCCCATGACGACCTTGGTCTTGGTGTCGACGACCGGCGCCGACAGCCACAGCCAGCTCTTGCCATCGCCAGACAGGCCCGCCAGTGACACGCCGGTGGCCACCGTGGTGGCCGCGGCAGTGTCGCCGATCTTCTTCATCTTCAACGTGCCGGCGCCCGTGTTGGCGTTGTTCCCGACGGACCAGATGACCGACAGGCCGTCCGGCGAGAACCGCGGCCGGGTGCCCAGGTTGGCCTCGAACAGGGCCAGCGGGGCGCCGGTCGGCGTGTCGATGGTCCCGGCGAAGCCCATGACCGGGGCGTTGGTGACGGTGCTGCTGATGTCCTGCTGGAAGCAGATCGCGGTGGGCACGTCGGCCGCGTTGGCGTCGCAGAGCGCGCCCAGCGTGGCGCTGCGATCGGCCAGCTTGCGACCGGCCGGCCAGCCGGGACGCCACGCGTACACGCCGACGGCGTCGTAGTAGATCAGCGTCTGGCCGTTGAAGCCGTGCTGGGCATCGCTGGTCAGCGAGATGTCCGTGCTGAGGATGATGCAGTTCGGGTCGGCGGCGGTGCAGGTGATCGGCATGCCGGCGATCGCCTTGGTCTCGTTGAAGACGAACATCGACGCGGTCATCGCGGTGCTCGAGGCGATCGTCATGACGCCGCACCAGCGGTCGGGCGGCGCCGCGCCCGTCGCCACGGGCGAATACGAACACGCGAAGCCAGGCCCGACCAGCACCGCGATGCCGGGATAGATCAAGGTGTTGGTAGGGGCCGGGGGCGCATCGGGCATCGGGACCCCGGCGTCACTGACGGAGGATCCGCCGCTGCCGGCGCCCCCCGAACCCGTGCCGCCACCTTGGGTTCCTCCCAGGCCCGACAGGCCGGTGCCGCCCCCGCCGAGCACACCGCCGGTTCCCGGGAAGGCGGCGTCGGGGTAGGTCTTCTTGCCGCTGCCGCCGCCGCAGCCCATCAGCGTTCCAATTCCCAAGGCAAGCACGACCACAAGGCGAGAAACACGCGGCGGCGCGATCGTCATGATGTGACCCTTTGGTTCGGGGTTGACGGAAAGAGCAATTCGACACCGGATGCGCCGACGGTGCAAGCGCCCGCTGCCGGGCGGGGCAAGAATCCGACCCGGGGCGGCAGGCGCGTGCCCTCAGGCGCCTCGCGGTCGAAATCGCGTCGCTCAGAACTTCAGCTGGATTTCGTAGCGACGGTTCTTGGCCTTCTTGGCCGCGGTGTCGTCAGGGGTGACCAGCGGACGCTCCGCGCCCATGCCGACGGAGATGATCTCGCTGGTGGGAATCCCGCGCGCGACCAGCTCGCGCACGATGGTGGCGGCGCGCTTACCCGACAGCTCCTTGTTGTGCTCCGGCTTGCCGCTCGAGTCGGTGTGGCCCGACACCTCGAACTTGAAGTCGGTCACGCCCGCGACCTTCAGGTGCTTCTTCACCTCGACCAGCGTGTTGGTCAGCTTCTTCAGCTTGCCGTCGCAGCCGGGCGCCAGCTCGTCGCTGTCGGTCTTGAAGCTGCATTGGTTCTTGCGACCCTCTGCCAGCAGCTTGGCGTTCATCTCCTTCACGGCCTTGTCGCGCGCGGCGTTCTCGCCCGCGCCGGCGGCCTTCTTGGCCAGCGAACCGAGGTCCAGCGCGCGGGCTGGCGCAGCAGCCGCCCCCAGGATGACGAGGGAGGCCAAGGGAACCCACAGGATGGCTTTGCGCGACAGCATGGCCGGTCAGGCTACCTGTCTCTCGACGCTTCGTAAAGCCGCGTCCGGCAAGCGCGACCGCCGGCCGAGCGCCCACGCGCTGAGCGGTCCGGAAGATGCAACGTCGCCGGCGGGTGCCCCGTTCGAGAGGGGCGTTTCACAAAGATCACGGTGACGTCACATTAAGCTCCCGCGCCGTCACGTGGTTGTCACATCCCTGGGCCAGCATGCCCCTCCGAGAAAAGTGCGCCATGACGACCCATTACGAGAAAAATCTGCAGCACGACATCGACCGCATCCGCCGGAAGGTGACGGACATGAGCGCGCGGGTCGAACGTGCGCTGCGGAACTCGCTGCAGGCCCTGAAGGAACGTAACCGTCAGCTCGCGTACTCGGTGATCTTGCGCGATCAGCAGGTCGACGAGCTGGAAAAGGAGATCGACCGCCTGTGCCTGGAGTTCCTGCTGCGCCAGCAGCCGGTGGCCGGCACCCTGCGGTTCGTGTATGCGGCGCTGCGGATCAATCTGGAACTGGAGCGAGTGGGCGACTACGCCGAGAGTGTTTCGCGGCACGTGCTGACGGTCTGCGCGACGCCGGGCGAGATCCCCGATGACCGATTCACCGAGATGGGCGCGCTCGCCGTACCCATGTTGCACGACGCGGTCAAGGCGTTCGTCAATCAGAACGTCGAGCTGGCGCGCAAGACGGCCGAGGTCGAGGACCGGGTGGACGCCCTCCGCTACGACATCAGCCACGAACTGGTGAAGCGGCAGCAGGAAGGTCGTCTCCCCCTCGAATCACTGCTGGCGTTGTTGACCATCGTCAACCGCTTCGAGCGGGCCGCCGATCAGGCGAAGAGCATCTGCCAGGAAGTCCTCTACATGTGCACCGGCGAGTACTCGCGCCATCAGGGCACCGAGGTCTACCGCGTGCTGTTCATCGATGACCACAACGCCTGCCTCAGTCAGATGGCGGAGGCGATCGGCAATTCGCTGGGCCAGGCCAAGTTCATCTTCTCGAGCGCCGGCCTCGAACCGAAGCCGGTCGATCCGCGGACCACGCTCTTCCTCGACGGAAAGGGCATCAGCACGGCGCGCAGCACGTCGCGCTCGGTGGCTCAGGTGCCTCACCTCGAGGCGTATCAGATCGTGGTCGCGCTGGTCGACGATGCGCGCAAGGTGTTCCCGCCGCCGCCTACCAAGGTGGTCTGCTTCGACTGGAGCCAGGTGGTCGATCCCTCCAAGGTCACCGGCAGCGACGAGCAGATCAGGGCGGCTTACGAGGCTGCCTACGGCCTCTTGCGCGCCCAGATCCAGGACCTGGCCAAGGCGATCCTGGGCGACGACAACAGTCATCCCGCGAGCTGACGTTCGCTCGCGCAACGAAAGGACCCCATGACCCCCCCAAGCCCCCCCCTGCACCGCTCCCGAACCCTCACCCTGGTGACCCTGATCGGCCTGGCCAGCGTATCCGCCTGCAAGAAGAGCCAGGACCCGACGGGTTCCACGTCGTCCGCGACCGCGGCCAAGAAGACCGCCATCCAGAACATCGGTTCGGACACGATGGTGAACCTGGCCCAGGCCTGGGCCGAGGAGTACGCCAAGGTCGAGCCGTCCATATCGATCGAGGTCTCGGGGGGCGGGTCCGGCATCGGCATCGCCGCGCTGATCAACGGCACCGCCGAGATCGCCAACTCGAGCCGCAGCATGGAGCCGGAAGAGATCGCCAAGGCCAAGGCCGCTGGCCACGAGCCCAAGGAGACCATGGTCGGCTACGACGGTCTGGCCATCTACGTTCACAAGTCGAACCCCATCGAGGAGATCACCGTCGAGGATCTCGGGGAGCTCTATCGTGAGGGAGGCAAGATCGACAGCTGGTCGCAGCTGGGCGTCAAGGAGATCCCGGGCGGCAAGGGCGACAAGATCGTGCGCGTCAGCCGTCAGAACAACTCCGGCACGTACCAGTACTTCCGCGAGGCGGTCGTCGGCAAGAAGAAGGACTACAAGCAGGGCTCGCTGGACATGAACGGATCCAAGGACGTCGTCGAGCTGGTGTCGAAGACGCCCAACGCCATCGGGTACAGCGGCCTCGGCTACGCGACGCCGGAGGTGAAGATCGTCAAGGTCGCCGCCAAGAAGGGATCGCCCGCGGTGAAACCGTCCATCGCCACGGTGCTGGACAAGACGTACCCCATCGCGCGACCGCTGTTCATGTACACGCCGGGCGAGCAGTCACCGCAGGCCAAGAAGTACATGGACTGGATCCTGTCCGACGCCGGTCAGAAGATCGTGGAGACGTCGGGTTACGTGCCGCTGCCCAAGAAGTAGCGGGACGTTCATCGCATGAAGGAGAGTCCCCTGAAAGCCGTGGCGCCGCCCGACAGCTCGTCCGAGCCCTCCGGCCCGTCGCCCGCGCCCGGTGCGGAGGCGCCGGCGCGCAAGCGACGAACGCGCTCGCTGGTGCACCGGCTGGCCGAGCCCCTGATCGAAGGACTGATCCGCGCCTGTGGCGTCAGCGCCATCGTGTTCGTCTTCGGGATCTTCTTCTTCGTGTTCCGCGAGGGCGCGGGCTTCCTGTTCCACGGGCTGAACCTGAAGCAGTTCCTGTTCAGCACCGACTGGTACCCGACCTCCTTGAGCGAGGTCCGCTTCGGCGTGCTGGCCCTGGCGGTCGGAACGCTGACCGTCACCACGCTGGCGGTGCTGCTGGCGGTGCCGCTGGGCATCGGCGCGGCCATCTTCGTATCGGAGTTTTGCAGCAAGCGCACCAAGGAGACGCTGAAGATCGTCATCGAGCTGCTGGCCGCCATTCCGTCGGTGGTGTGGGGCTTCATCGGCATCTCGGTGATGAACCCGCTGATCCAGAACGTGTTCAACGTACCGGTGGGCCTGAACGCGTTCAACGGCGCCATCCTGCTGGCGTTGATGAGCGTGCCCATCATGGTCAGCATCGGCGAGGACGCGCTGAAGGCGGTGCCTGATTCGTACCGGGAGGCGGCGGTAGCGCTGGGCGCGACGCGCTGGCAGATCGTGTACCGCGTCCTGTTGCCGGCGGCCAAGAACGGGCTGCTGGCGGCGGTGCTGCTGGGCGTGGGCCGCGCCGTCGGTGAGACCATGGCGGTGCTGATGGCGACCGGTCACGCCATCAACATCCCCAAGTCGCCGTTCGATCCGGTGCGCACCTTGACCGCCACCATCGCCGCCGAGCTGGGCGAGGCGTCGGTGGGCTCGCCGCACTACCGCGTGCTGTTCATCATCGGTCTGCTGTTGTTCATGATCACCTTCGCCGTCAACCTGACGGCCGATCTGGTGGTGCGGGGGATCCGGCGCAAATGACCACCGCGACGATTGAGGCCGAAGTGAAGGTCAAGCCGTCCGAGCGCTTTCGCGAGACCGCGTTCTCGCGCAAGAAGCGGCGGGCCGAGCTGTACGCCCGCGTGGCCTTCGGGGCCATGGCGCTGGCCCTGGTGATCCCGTTGGTGGCGATCGTGTCGTATCTGGTCATCCAGGCCTGGCCGCTGCTGTCGTGGGACTTCCTGGTGTCGAACCCGACCGGGGGCATGCGGCACGGCGGCATCTGGTCAGCGCTGCTCGGCACGATCTATCTGGTGACCATCTCGCTGTGTATCTCGGCGCCCATCGGCGTGCTGGCGGCGGTGTACCTGAACGAATACGCGCGCGAGAGCTGGTTCACGCGCCTGATCAACCTGGCGGTCGTGAACCTGGCCGGCGTGCCCAGCATCGTGCACGCGCTGTTCGGCCTGGGGGCCTTCGTGCTGTTCGCCCACATGGGCCGGTCCATCATCGCCGCGTCGCTGACGCTGTCGATCATGACGCTGCCGGTGATCATCGCCAGTACCAAGGAGGCGCTGTCGTCGGTGCCGATGTCCTTTCGTGAAGCCTGCTGGAACGTAGGGGCGACCCGCTGGCAGACCATCCGCCGCATCGTGCTGCCCAATTCCATCAGCGGCATCCTGACCGGCGTGATCCTGCAGGTGTCGCGCACGGCCGGCGAGACGGCGCCCATCATGTTCACCGGGGCGGTGTTCTTCAAGAAGATCCCGGAGGGCGACCCGTTCGCGTACAGCCTGGGGGACCAGTGCATGGCGCTTTCGATGCACCTTTACACCGTGACTACCCAGGTGACCGAGGCGCCGCACGCGCTGCCTTACGCGATCGCCACGGTGCTGCTGGGGACGGTGCTGCTGGTGAACACACTGTCGATCGGGCTGCGCGTGTACCTGCGCTCGAGGAAGAAATGGTAACGACCCATCCCAGCGATGCGTCCGCCCCCGTCAAGGTGGTCGGCCCGCGCCCCAAGATCGAGGTCGATGGCCTGCGCCTCTCCTACGGCGACAAGGAGGTCATCCACGGCATCACCTTCGACGTGCCCGACCACGAGATCTTCGCGATCATCGGGCCGGCGCAGTCGGGCAAGACGTCGTTGCTGCGCTGCCTGAACCGGACCATCGAGTTCACGGCGGGCGCCAAGGTGACCGGTGGCATCCGCATCGACGGCGAAGACATCAGCCGCATCAGGAACGTGCACGGCCTGCGGCGGCGCGTCGGCATGGTGGCGCCGCTGCCGGTCGGTCTGCCGCTGTCCATCTATGACAACGTCGCCTTCGCGCCCCGCGCCTCGGGCCTGACCGAGAAGCGCGCGCTGGACGAGCTGGTAGAACGCTGCCTGCGGCGGGCCGCGCTGTGGGACGAGGTGAAGGATCGGCTGACCAGCCTGGGGACCAAGCTGTCGGGCGGGCAGCAACAGCGTCTGACCATCGCGCGCGCGCTGTCGCACGAGCCGGAGATCCTGTGCCTGGACGAATTCTCCATCGCCATCGACCCGGTGACCACCATGCGCATCGAGGACGTGCTGAAGGAGATCAAGCGCGAGATGACCATCATCCTGGTCACCAACCTGGTGCAGCAGGCGCGCCGCCTGGCCAGCCGGACCATGTTCATGTGGGACGGCGTCATCGTCGAGTCGGACGTGAACGAGGTGATCTTCTCGGACAATCCCGCCAGCAAGAAGACCTATGACTACGTGAACGGGGTGTTCGGATGACCGAATCCGCGGAAACAGCAGCGGAAGGGCTGAGCATCAAGACCCGTGATCTGAACCTGTGGTACGGCGACTTTCAGGCGCTGAAGAAGTTGAACGTCGATATCCGGCAGGGCCAGATCACCTCGCTGATCGGCCCCTCCGGCTGCGGAAAGACCACGCTGCTCCGCTGCTTCAATCGCGTCAATGAGCGCTACGGCTACGTGAAGACCACCGGGGAGATCGAGGTTCTTGGCAAGAACATCTATGCCGACGACGTGTCACTGGTCGAACTGCGCAAGTCGGTGGGGATGGTGTTCCAGCGTCCCAACCCGCTGCCCCTGTCGGTCTACGAAAATGTCGTGTTCGGGCTGCGCGTCCACAACGAGCGTGGCGCGTTGAAGAAGGAAGCCATCGACCAGGCGGTCGAGACCGCGCTGGAAGAGGTCGGCCTGTGGAAGGATTTGAAAGATCGGCTGGCCAGGCCGGCCATCGGCCTGCCGCTCGAGCAGCAGCAGAAGCTGTGCATCGCGCGGCTGTTGCCTCTGAAGCCCGACGTGATCTTGATGGACGAGCCATGCTCCGCGCTGGACGTCGAGGGCACGCGGGCCATCGAGGAGCTGATGTGGGCGCTGCGCGGCCGCTACACGATGGTGGTCGTGACCCACAACATGGCGCAGGCGCGACGGGTCAGTGACGAGTGCCTGTTCATGCTGCTGGGCGAGCTGGTCGAGCACCAGCGGACCGAGGATCTATTCCTGACGCCCAAGGATCACCGCACCGCCGAGTACATCGAAGGCCGCTACGGCTGAGCGAGCCGCCTCAGGGGATGACCTCGATTTTGCAGTCATGCGTGCAGCCATCGCCGCCGAGGGTGTTGCCGTCGTCGCACTGCTCGCCCTCGGCCTCCTGCACCTTGCCGTCACCGCAGCGCGGCCCCAGCAGGCAGTTGGTGGCGCAGCCGTTGTAGCCGCCCAGATTCATGTCGGCGCCCAGATCGCACTCCTCGCCGAACTGGCCGTCCAGCTTGGCGTCGCCGCAATAACCGCTCAGCACGCAGCCGGGCGCGCAGCCAGGCTTCCCGGACGTACCGTACAGGGTCAGGTTGATGCCGTCGTCGCACTGCTCGTGCTCCGGCTGCACCATGGCGTCGCCGCAGGAGGGGCCTCGGTGGCAATCCGGGGTACAGCCGTTGTACGCGCCCGTGTTCATGTCGGTGCCCAGATCGCACTGCTCGGGCGGCACCACCACGCTGTCGCCGCACATCGGCGAGCAGCTGCTCGACGTCGGCGCGAAGCCTGTCAACGTGAGCTTGAAGTTCGAGCCGGCGGTGTGACGTTCAGCGTGGAACAGCGCGATCTCGTAAAGACCCCCGACTGTCAGGCCGAGGGCGGCCGCGCTGGCGTCGACGTCCAGGGTGCGTTCCATCGGCGGGTGAAGACCACCCAGATCCAGCGCCAGCTGGCGGTTCACGAAGATCCAGACGTCGTCGTCGCCGCTGAAGGTCAGGAGTTCTCCGCCGCGGTACTGAAAGAAATAGTGAATCTCGGTGGTGAAGCCGAAGTTGTGGGCCTTGCCGTCGTTGACGCCGGCCTCGGCCACGGCGGTGTTCTCCTTGATGGGCGCCACCACCCATCCCTTCCCATCGATGGGATAAAAACCAATCTTCATGGAATCGTAGACGTAGGAGCCGCTGGCCAGCTTGGGCAACAGCAACGCGCCCGGGATCGTGATGTTGACGTTGCTGACGTCGCGGTACCACTGATCGAAGTTCGAGGTCGTCGTCAGCTCCTGTCCCTTGGGACAGATGGTGGTGCGGGCCATGGTCACGCAGCGGCCGTCCATCATCGGCTTGCCGTTCTTGTCGAGCGTGGGCTTCACCAGCAGGGGCGTGATGTCGTCGCCCCAGAACGCCTCGAAGTCCGGGTGGCGGACCGCGCTGTTGACGGGAAAGCTGATGAAGTCGCGGTAGGTGACCTTCAGGTTCAGCTGCGGCGGCGGGTTCATCGACGTGTCCGCGCACATGAAGCCGCTTTCGGTTTTGCAGTCGTGCGAGCAGCCGTCGCCGTCGCGGGCGTTGCCGTCGTCGCAGGCCTCGGGCGCCAGCTTCATGCCGTCGCCGCACTTCGACAGGCAGGCTCCCGACGAGCAATCGGGTTCGAACGCGCAGCTGGCCGAGCAGCCATCACCGTCGATCGCGTTGCCGTCGTCGCAGGCCTCGGCGCCTTCTTTCTTGTTGTCGCCACAGACGGTCTTGCGGCACTTGGCGGGCTGATTCGGGGTGGGCGTGGCGGGCGGCGGATCACAGATGTAACCCGGCTCGAGCTTGCAGGCCGCCGAGCAGCCCTTGCCGACAGCGGGCGGTTCGCACTGCTCGTCGACCAGCAGCACGCCGTCTCCGCAGTGCGGGACGCAGGGAAGCCCAGGCACGCAGTCCCACCCCTTCTCGGTCTCACAGGTGGCAGAGCAGCCGTCGCCGCCTTGCTTGTTCCCGTCGTCGCAGGTCTCCTTGCCGCCCAGCCGTCCGTCGCCGCATGCCACCAGGTACACGCACGGCATGCCCGGCGGCTGACAGAGGTAGTCCTTCTCGACGGTCTTGCAGTCGGCCGAACAGCCGTCGCCCGATTTGCCGTTGCCGTCGTCGCAAGCTTCGGAGAGGCCCGGGTCCAGCTTGCCGTTTCCGCAACCGATCATGCAGCTGCCCGCATCGTCGCACGGGACCGCCGCGTCCTGGGTGCGATTGGCCTCGAACAAGCCGCCGGGCGCCAGGTCGGCCAGCTGGATGTCGAGGGGAGCGCTGGCGTCCTTGGGGGTGATGCTGCCGTCGGGAGTGTCATCGCTCGCCGGCTGGCGCACGGCCGCGCATCCCGCGGACAGCGCGAGGCACAGCAGGCACACCAGACGCCCCAGCGAGATTTTCCCGGGCGAGACCATTTCCACGCTCCTTCGTTGTACGAAACGTTACCATCCTTTTGCCAGAGCCGGACCGGCCCTTCCGCGCCCGGAAGAGACACGGGCGCGGCGCGTTGCGAGCTTCAGCCTCGCTCGCGCGGCCGAGGGGCCAGTGGAGTGCTCCGGTTCCGTCTCCGACGACCGATGCGCCAGAGCGCGCAACTGCGCGCGGGTCCAAGCAACAGAAGGCGCGGCTTAGCCGCGCCGGGGCCGTCGTCAGCAATCCGCGGGAGCCGCGAGGAGGCCTCGCCCCCTCGCGTGTCTTAGTCGTCCCCTTCGATCAGGATCGGGTACGCGTCGGAGAGGCGATAGCCGGTGCCGCGCACGGTCTCGATCAGATCGCCGGCGGGGCCGAGCTTGTCGCGCAGGCGCTTCACGTGCGTATCGACGGTGCGGGTCGACACCCCGGGCTTGTACCCCCACACGTCCTCCAGCAGGTTGTCGCGCGAACGGACCCGTCCCCGGTGCTCGATCAGGTACACCAGCAACCGCATCTCGATCGCGCTCACGTGAATCTCTTTGCCCTCCACGAACGCGTAGTGGCCGTCGACGTCGACGCGCAGAGGCCCCACGGTGAAGCGACGACGTAGCCCCCGCAGCGATGTTCCCGTCGCGCGTCGCGCGCTCGCCGTCGCGCCGCTGGTGCGGCTGCGCAGGATGGCGTTCACGCGCAGCAACAGCTCGCGGACGCTGAACGGCTTCACCACGTAGTCGTCGGCGCCGACCTCGAAGCCCACCACGCGATCGATCTCCTCGCCCTTGGCGGTGAGCATGATGATCGCGGGCTGCGGCCCCTCGGCGTGCGAGCGGATGCGGCGGCAGATCTCGGTGCCGGGCAGATCGGGCAGCATCAAATCCAGCAGGATCACGTCGGGCGTGAACGCGGCGAACGTCGACAGGCCGTTCTCCCCGGTCTCGGCGGTCTTCACCTGGTAACCGCTCGACGCGAAGTTGTAGCTCAGCAGGTCCCGGATGTCCGAGTCGTCCTCGATGACCAGCACGCGACGCTCGTTGACTTTCGTTGCTTCCATTGTGGTCCGCTCCACCTTAGGAGGGTCCTGTGTCGGCGTCGTGACGCCGCCGAAACTTCACGGAAAACGCTGGCCAGGCCGCGGCCCATTCGGATCCGGAACGTTAATCGCGGGTGACCTCGTCCTCGAGTTTCCCGGTGTGGCGGATGTCCTTGCCTTTGACCATGAACACCACCATCTCGGCCACGTTGGTGGCGTGGTCGCCGATCCGCTCGAGGTACTTCGCAATCGACTGCAGCCGGGTCGCGCGGAAGATGTTGTGGGCGTCCTCCATCATGTACGTCAGCAGCTCGCGAAAGATCTGGGCGTAGTACGCGTCGGTGATCCGGTCGCGCTCGATCACCTTCTGGGCGCGCTCCGGATCGCCGGCGACGAAGGCGTCCAGCGCCTCGCGCAACATGCCTTGAACCTCGTTGGCCATGTTGGGCAGGTCGACGTAGGGCTTGAGCGGCGGCTCCTGGTTCAGCTCGATGACCCGCTCGCCGATGTTCACGCCCAGATCGCCGATGCGCTCGAGGTCGGTGACCAGCTTGAGCGCCATCGAGATGAAGCGCAGGTCGGAGGCGACCGGCTGACGCCGCGCCAGGATGGACAGGCACAGGCCGTCGATGTCGACCTCCATCTGGTTGATGCGCCGATCGAACGCGATCATGCGGGTGGCCAGATCGGAGTCGCGCTCCAGCAGCGCGGTGATGCTGCCCCGGATCAGCTCCTCCACCTTGCCGCCCATCCGGAGCAGCTGCTCGCGCAGCTTGCGCAGCTCGCCCTCGTATTCTCGGTTGGTGTGCTCGCGACTGCTCATCGTGGAACCCCCGCGCGGCGGCTAGCCGAAGCGCCCCGTGATGTAGTCCTCGGTCTTGGACTTGCTGGGCTTGGTGAAGATGGTGGTGGTCTTGTCGTATTCGATCAGCTCGCCCATGTAGAAGAACGCGGTCCAGTCCGAGACGCGGGCGGCCTGCTGCATGTTGTGGGTGACGATGACCACCGTGTAATCGTTCGACAGCTCGTCGATCAACTCCTCGATGTGGGCAGTGGCGATGGGATCCAGGGCGGAGGCCGGTTCGTCCATCAGCAACACCTCGGGCTCGACCGCCAGCGCGCGCGCGATGCACAGACGCTGCTGCTGGCCGCCCGAGAGCCCCAGCGCGTTGTCCTGCAAACGGTCCTTCACTTCGTTCCACAGGGCCGCTCGTACCAGCGCCCGCTCCACCCGCCCGAGGATCTCGGAGGGCGACTTGATGCCGCCGATGCGCAGGCCGTAGGCCACGTTTTCGAGGATCGACTTGGGGAACGGATTCGAGCGCTGGAACACCATGCCGATGCGGCGCCGCACGACGACCGGATCGATTCCGGGGCCGTAGATCGCTTCGCCGTCGAGGCGCACGTCACCCACGACCCTGCATGACGGGATCAGCTCGTTCATGCGGTTGAGCGAGCGCAGGAAGGTCGATTTTCCGCAGCCCGAGGGACCGATCAGCGCGGTCACGTTCTTCTCGGGCACGTCCAGGGTCACCGACGCGAGCCCCTTCTTCTGGCCGTAGAAGACCTCCAGCTCGCGCACGGCCAGCTTGGCGCGCACCGGGGCCGCCTCGGCGGCCGTCACGCGTGCGCTCCCGCCAGCCGCCGGCGCATGCGCGCCCGCACCAGCACCGCCGCCAGGTTCAGGACGAACGTCAACAGCAGCAGCACCAGCACCGTGCCGTAGAGCAGCGGCTTCGTGGCGTCCACGTCGGGAGACTGGGTCGACAGGACATAGATGTGATTGCCCAGATGCATGAACTGGTCGTGAAGGCCCCGGGGCAGCCCCGGCAGGAAGTAGGCCACGCCCGTGAACAGCACCGGGGCCACCTCGCCCGCGCCCCGGCTGATCGCCAGGATGGTGCCGGTCAAGATGCCGGGGATCGATTGCGGCACCACCACCCTGAACACGGTCTGGAACTGCGTCGCCCCGAGCGCCAGCGAGGCCTCACGCAGCTCACGCGGCACGGCGCGCAGCGCCTCTTCGGTCGCCACGATCACCACCGGCAGCGTCAGCACCGCCATGGTCAAGGCGGCCCACACCAGCGCCGGCTGGCCCCACACGCGCGCTCCGCCGTGAAAGACGCGATCCATGCTGCCGCCCACGAACTGGATGAAGAACCCCAGGCCGAACAGCCCGAACACGATCGAGGGGACACCGGCCAGGTTGTTGACCGCGACGCGCACCGCCCGCGTGAGCGGTGACCGCCGGGGGGCATATTCATGGAGGTAGATGGCGGTCGCGACGCCGACGGGGACCACCGCCAGCGTCATCAGCACCACCAGCGCGAGGGTGCCGAACAGCGCGGGGAAGATGCCCCCTTCGGTCATGCCCTGCTCGGGGGCCGTGAAGAAGAAGCGCCACGACAGCCGTCCCGCCCCGTGCACGACCACGTTTCCCAGGATCACGGCCAGGATCAACAGCACCATCAGGATGGCCGTGCCGGACGCCACGACCATCGCCAAATCGCCGAGCCGGTTGCGTCGGTCACGGGTGAAGGGGCTGACGCTGGCGGAGTTCGCGGCCCCCGGAGCGGATCCGATTGCGGTCACGCAGATTCTCCCAGCCGCCGCTTCATCCGTTGGATGATCCAGTCGCCGGCCGAGTTGACCGCGAAGGTCACGACGAACAGCACCGTGCCCAGGTAGAACAGGACGGTGTAGTGTGACCCGCCGAACACCACCTCGGCCAGCTCGGCCGCGATGGTCGCTGACAGCGTGCGCACCGAATCGGACAGCGCCGCCGAGAAGATGGCCGCGTTGCCGGAGGCCATCAGGACGATCATGGTCTCGCCCACCGCGCGACCGAGACCGAGCGCCACGCCGGCCGCGATGCCCGGGCTGGCCGCCGGCAGCACCACCCGCAGGATGGTTTGCCACCGCGCCGCGCCCAGCGCGATCGAGGCCTCGACGTAGCTGCGCGGCACCGCACGGAACGCCTCCTCGCTGATGGTGAAGATCACCGGGATGATCGCGAACGACAGCGCCAGCCCGGCCACGATGGCGTTCAGCCGTGATTCGAGGCCGAACGCGTCCTGCATCCAGGTCGCCATCACCATCAGCGCGAAGAAGCCCAGCACCACCGACGGGATGCCGGCCAGCAACTCGACGACCGGCTTCACGATCTCGCGCACGCGCGGCGCCGCGTACTGGGAGACGTAAAGGGCCGCGCCCACGCCCAGCGGAACGCCGAAAAGCATGGCGACCAGGGTCACCTTGATGGTGCCGGTCAGGAGCGGCCAGATCCCGAACTTGGGGATGTCGGAGACCGGCTGCCAGACGTGCTCGGGGCCGTCGTAGCCGGCCCACTGCTGAGCGACCCACATCTTCCGCAGCGTGACCTCTTTGTGGATCTCGCTGCTGGTCAGCAGGGGCCAGGCTTCGCGCGCGACGAAGGCGAAGATCAACAGCACCGCCGCGATGGCGCTGAGGGCAACGAAGCGCATGCCGATCTCCGCGAAGGCGTGCCAGCGTGGAGGGGCGGCCAGAACCAGACGGGACGCGCGCAGTTCTCCCGTCGCTTTGGTGGATGGTTCGGCGGACGTCATCGTCAAACGAACCGCTCGGTCCGTGGGCAGCACGCCGTGGAATAGAGCATTCGTGGGTGTCACCCCCATGGCGCGATTGTGACGATTGGGTGAAGGAAACGGCGAGAATCCCCGCCTCTCGGGGCCTAGAACGCGAAAAACCCGCCGGCGACGCGGGGGCGTCGCGCGGCGGGTCGAAGCCCGGCCGTGAAGACGGGCCTTACAGGGTGTGGATGGTGTGGTGTTTGGTCTCGCGGATGAACAGCGTGCCGATCACCAGGCAGATGGCGGCGACGATGACCGGATACCAGAGGCCCGCGAAGATGTTCCCCTGCGCGGCCACCACGGCGGCGGTGGTCAGCGGCAGCATGCCGCCGAACCAGCCGTTGCCGATGTGGTAGGGCAGCGACATCGACGTGTAACGGATGCGGGCCGGGAACAGCTCGACCAGGAACGCCGCGATCGGGCCGTAGACCATCGTCACGTAGATCAGCTGGATCAGCACCAAGATCACCAGCATCGGGACGTTCACGTCGTCTTCCTTGGCGGTCGCGGGGTAGTTCAACGCCTTCAACGTCGAGGTGATCGTGGGCTCGTTGAACCCCTCGATGACCGTGTCGTTGATGTGCAGGACCGCCTTGGCGCCCGGGGCGCCCTCGGTGGTGGTGTACGACAGCGATCGCTTCGACAGGAAGTCCTGGATCTTGTCGCACTCGCTGTAGACGGTCTTCGGGTTCGGGAACAGGTGCGTCTGGCAGTTGCTGGCGACCAGGCTGATCTTGGTGTCGTTGGCGAACTTCTCCAGCGCCGGGTTCCCGAAGTGCATCATCGCGTGATAGATGGGGAAGTAGGTCACGGCGCCCAGCAGGCAGCCGGCCATCATGATCCGCTTGCGCCCGATCTTGTCGGACAACCAGCCGAAGAACACGAACAGGCCCGTGCCCAGGGCCAGCGCGATGCCGATGATCAGGTAGGACGTTTTCCAGCTGATCTTCAGCGTGCCCTGCAGGAAGAACAGCGCGTAGAACTGCCCGGTGTACCAGACCACGCCCTGGCCCATGGCGGCGCCGAACAGCGCCAGCAAGACGATCTTCATGTTCTTCCAGTTGCCGAACGCCTCCGACAGAGGAGCCTTCGACCCTTGGCCCTGGGACTTCATGCGCAAGAACACCGGCGACTCGTTCAATTTGAGGCGGATGTAGATCGAGACCGCCAGCAGGATCAGCGACGCCAGGAACGGAATGCGCCAGCCCCACGACTTGAAGCTGGCCTCGGCCATGGTGCCGCGACAGGTGCCGATCACCACCAGCGACAGGAAGAAGCCCAGCGTGGCGGTGGTCTGGATCCAGCTGGTGTGAAGACCCCGCTTCGAGTCGGGGGCGTGCTCGGCGACGTAGGTGGCGGCGCCGCCGTACTCACCGCCCAGCGCCAGGCCTTGCGCCAGCCGCAGCAACACCAGGATCGTCGGAGACGCCATGCCGATGGTGGCGTAGGTCGGCAGCAAGCCGACCACGGCCGTCGCCAGACCCATCACCATGATGGTGACGAGGAACGTGTATTTACGACCGACCAGGTCGCCGATGCGACCGAACACCAGAGCTCCAAACGGACGAACCAGGAAGCCCGCAGCGTACGTCGCGAAGCTTGCCAACAAGGCCGCCGTGGCATTGCCCGGCGGGAAGAACAGCGTCGCAAAGAAGGGCGCGAGCGTGGCGTAGATGTAGAAGTCGTACCATTCGAAGACGGTGCCGAGGGAAGAAGCGAAGATGACCTTCTGCTCTCCCCCGACCACACCTCCATTGGCGGCGGCGGCTGCACTCTGTCCTGTCGTCGTCATCGCGGAGTCTCCTTCTGCGAGCGTGATCGAACGTGACCACCGGACGGTGGGTTAGACGGGTTCACTAACTCGGATACGTAAGGGCCGTCAACGTCCGACGCGGTCGCCGACCGCGAGCGGCGCGGCAAAATGCTGTTATTGGAATGCCAAAGTGCCGCTCCGACGTATTCGCGCTTTTCTGAAAAAACGAATCGCGCCCGTCGTCTTGCTTTAGGTACCTGCCAATCCTACGATGGCGCGCCCCTGCGGCGCCGGGGGACGCGGACGTCGAGGCGAGCCACACCAGTCGCTGGCGAGCTGACAAGCCGCGGTTCTGTCAGAGCCCGTCACGCAACGGTCACAAAAAGGTTTCGGTTCCAACGCGAAATCGTCAAGGTTGCAACGTAACGATACCGGCCGATCCAGGAGACAACCCGATGACAACAAAGCCCCGATTGGTTCGTTCAGCCCTCTCTCTTTCCTTGGCGGTTCTGTCCTTCTGTGGTTCGCGCGCGGTGTTGGCGCAGACCCCCGAACCGCCGCCCGCGCCTGCGGTCAACGGCGCCCCGCCCGAACTGCCGCCGCCTCCGATGGTGGAGGTTCCGCCGCCGCCCCCGGCGCCGGCGCCCGCTCCGCCGCCGGTGGCTGATGCCCCACCTCCGGCAATCCAGGCGCCGCCGCCTCCGCCCGCCAAGCCGGCGGTCACGTCGAAGTGGTCCGGCGAGATCTACGGCTTCGCCGAGTTCGACGCGATCTACGACACCACCCAGGGGCTCAACGAGATCGCGGGCAACGCCATCATCCAGAAGAAGGGGACCTTCGGGGGCGATCACGGCCGCATGAACTATTCCGCGCGCAACTCGCGCATCGGCTTCCGGTTCAAGGGACCCGAGACCGACGTCGTGAAAGCGTCCGGGATCGTCGAGGGCGACTTCCTGGGCAACCAGCCCACGGGCATCTCGGACGCCGCGCTGATCAACAACCCCACCTTCCGCATCCGCCACATGGCCGGGAAGCTGGAGACGCCGTACATCGACGTGCTGGGCGGCCAGTACTGGCAGCTGTTCGGATGGCAGGGCTTCGCCTTCCCGAACTCCGTCGAGATCATGGGCCTGCCCGGACAGGTGTTCGGTCGCACGCCGCAGCTCCGCATCTCGCATGCGTTCAAGACCGACGACATCACCCTCGAGGTGGCGCTCGCGTCGTCGCGTTCGCCTCAGCGTGACGGTGGTCTTCCCGATACGCAGGGCGGCCTCAAGTTCCTGATCAACAAGTGGAAGGGCCTGCGCACCGCCAATTCGACGGGGACGTCGGTGGATTCGGGCGGCATCGCCGTGTCGGGCGTGTACCGGCAGTTCCGTGTCAACGATCTGGGCGGCGCCAATGACAGGAACACGAAGAACGCCGGCGGCATCTCGGTCGACGCTCTGTTGCCGATCGTGACGGCGACCATGGACGATCGCGCCAACGCCTTGACCTTCACGGGGTCCTACGTGCGCGGCACCGGCATCGCCGACATGTTCACCGGCCTGACCGGTGGTATTGGCTACCCGGCGTTGCCGGCCAATGCCATGGGCACCGTCCCGACCTACACGCCCAACATCGACCCGGGCCTGGTGACCTTCTTCGGCAAGGGCGATCTGCACACCATCGACTGGCAGGCGTTCATCGTGGGTCTGCAGTACTACCTGCCGCCCAAGGGCAACGTCTGGATCTCGGCCAACTACTCGCGCTTGAACTCGCCGAACATCGCCGACTTCACGGGCGCGACGGGCTTCGATCCGTCGTCGGTCACGGCCGCCGCGGGGACGCCGGCCAAGGTCATGAAGGAGTCGCAGTTCGCCGACGGCAACCTGTTCGTCGACGTCAATAAGGCCGTTCGCTTCGGCGTCGAGTTCGCGTGGTTCAAGCAGAAGTTCGTCGACGACAGCACCGCCAAGAACCTGCGGACGCAGCTGTCGATGTTCTACCTCTTCTAGTCGTCGGTGACGCGGCCCCGGCGGCCGCGCTCGACCTCAAAACGAGAAAAGGCGCAGTCGGAGAGCTCCGGCTGCGCCTTTTCTCGTTTCCGGCAATGAACGCTCAGTTGGCGGGGGCGATGGTCCATTGCTGGCTGGTCCAGCCCTTCCACTCCCACTGTTCAATGGCAGCACTATCGGTGGTGTTGCCATCCTTCAAGTTCAGGGTCGCGCTGGGCGCCGTTCCCGACTTGAACTGGTAGAAGCTGTCGGGGGTGGGCTTGAACGTCCATTTCTGGCTCACGGTGCCGGCGAACGCCCGCTGAATGGCCAGCGCGCCGTTGGTGGCCTTGCCGCCCGCGATGTCCAGCGCCAGACCACTCTTCAGGTTGACGACCTTGTATTCGTTGGCCGCCGTCTGCGTGATGCGCCAGCGCTGGCTGGTGGTCGAGCTGTCGTACAGGCGCTGGACCACCGCGCCGTCCGCGTTTCCGTTGCTCGCATCCAAGCATTTGCCGCTGCCACGATTGCAGATCTTGTAGTCGGTACCGGGGTCGAAGTTTCGCCAGACCGTGACGACGTGGGTGAAGCCCTTGCAGATCTTGAAGCCCGACGGATCACCGGTGCAGTTCTTGTCGCAGTATCCGCTGCCACTGAAAGGATTCGTGTAAGGGGCGCCCGGCTGGCCGACGCCCAGGCGACCCGGGACGGTGCCAAGGTCGAAGTCCTTGCCGTTGCAGTAATACGCCTCGGGCTGGCTCTGAAACAGGTTTCCGAAGAAGGCGCCCTCCTGGTAAGGGAAGTCGGCGTTCTTGCCCCAGCCCATCGAAGGCGCATCGCTGACCATCCACAAAGTGATGTGGCGACCGCTGGTGTTCACGTGCGCCAGCAGACAGGCGCTGACCAGCTGCTGGCAGTCGACGCCGCAGGTGCCGGTCTCCCACTCGGGTGCCACGCCCAGGACGCCGGGAAAGGTCAGGGAATTTCCAGCGTCGTCGGTGGTGCTGTAGGTGTGTCCGGGCGGCAGCGCGCAGCGAACCACGTACTCGACGGTCCTGCGTCCGGTCGTGGTGGACGCCAGGTGCCCGAGTCCGGCCGCCAGCGTCGGGTTGTTCAGGCCGTTGACGGAGTTCAGGCCGTTGACCGAGTTCAGCCCGTTCACCGAGTTCAAGCCGTTCACGGAGTTCAACCCGTTGACCGAGTTGAGGCCGTTCTCGGAGAGCAGCTCGGAGGTCACGCCGGCGGGATTGGGTGGTGAGGGATCGTCATTCACCGGGGCGACGCAGCCGGCGGCGAGGGCGCCGGCGGAGAACACGAGCAAGGGCGTGACAAGCGAAGGGTGAGCGGGGGAGCGACGGGCACGAAGGCGAAGGGTCATGCAGGTGTTTCCTCTCGGCGGGGGGGGGCGCCGGTGTTACCTGCCCGACCTGACCGAAGGGAGACGATCAGGTCGGGCCAAAGCGCATCTCACGGGGGGAACCGTGGCGCGCCTTCCCGACCTCTGCATAACTCTGGCCACAGAAAAGGTGTTTTGAATTACATATCCAGTCTCGATTCATCGCCCGGCGAGCGGCGCGGGGCGTCGGGTTCGTTGCGAGGGTCACAACACCCGGTTGCTCTGGCGACCACATCCCGCCCCGTCACGCCTGCGGATGGAGGAGCGGCTTGGGAAGGCCCGCGCCGTCCGCGCGCTGGTGTTGCCGCAACCACAAGCGCTTGACCAGCGCGTCCAGCGACAGCGGTCCGGGACCCGCCAGCGCCAGCCAGATGAAGAACACGATGTAGCTCCACTCCTCGAAGCCGAGCAGGGTGGTCAGCCCGTCGACGTCGGCCCACTTGGCGGTCGCGATGGCGACCACCATGGTGAAGGCCATCGGCAGCGACGCCAGGCGTGCCCCCAGGCCCAGCAAGACGAGGATGCCGCCGAAGAACTCGGTACCAGCCGCCAGCCGCGCCTGGAACGCGGGCGCCGGGATGTGCAGACTGGCGAAGTACTCCACCGTCGACGCGATATTGTTCAGCTTCCCCCAACCCGTACCGATGAACACCGAACCCAGAGTGATGCGGGCCAGCGTCGGTCCCAGAAACGAGAGCTTGTCGCGTAAGGTCGTGATGCGTTCGATTGCGTTCTTGATGGTCGACATCGGTCTCCTCCGTGGCGGGTCTTGCCTGTGATGCAGGGCTTACGCGGCAAAGCCCTTCCGGTTACGGCGTGCGTGCGTGACGGTCACGATCCTTGTCGACGACCATGATCGGCGGCCCTGAGCAGGAACGGCTGGAGGCGGACGGCCGCCGCGACCGCAACTGGAAGCGGTTTGGCCCCTACCTGGCCGAACGCCAGTGGGGCACCGTGCGCGAGGACTATTCGGCCGATGGCAGCTGCTGGGCCTACTTCCCGCACGACCACGCGCGCAGCCGCGCTTACCGCTGGGGGGAAGACGGCCTGCTGGGGATCTGCGATCGACAGGGCCGCTTGAACTTCGCGGTGGCGCTTTGGAATGGCGCCGATCCCATCCTGAAGGAACGGCTGTTCGGCCTGACCGGCCCCGAGGGCAATCACGGCGAGGACGTGAAGGAACAATACTTTTACCTCGACTCCACGCCGACCCATTCGTACCTGAAGGCGCTGTACAAGTATCCGCAGCGCGCGTTTCCGTACGCGTCGCTGGTCGACGAGAATGGCCGCCGCGGGCGAGGGCAGCCCGAGTTCGAGCTGGCCGACACCGGCGCGTTCGACGACGGCCGGTACTTCGACGTCTTCGCGGCCTACGCCAAGGCGTCACCCGACGACGTGTTGATCGAGCTGACGGTGGCCAACCGCGGCCCCGAGGACGCGGCGCTGGTGCTGTTGCCGACCGTATGGTTCCGCAACACCTGGTCGTGGGGCCGTTCCGGCGAGGGGTACAGCGGGGCGAGCGATCGTCCCGGCCTGCGCGCCGTCGGCGACGATCGGGTCGCGCTCGATCACCCGCAGCTCGGGCACTATCACCTGGTGGTTGGGTCTGACCCGGTGACAGGCCGCGCGCCCGAACTGCTGTTCACCGAGAACGAGACCAACCACCAGCGCTTGCACGGAACGCCCAACGCCGTGCCGTTCGTGAAGGACGCCTTTCACGACACCATCGTGGCGGGGCTGCCCGGGCGGGTGAACCCGGCCCGCGAGGGCACCAAGGCCGCCGCCGTCTATCGCCTGTCGGTGCCCGCCGGCGGGGAGGTGCGGGTGCGCTTGCGTCTGACGGCGGTGAACGAACTGCCCGCGGCGCGATCCCCGTTCGACGATTTCGACGCCGTGTTCGCCGCGCGCAGGGCCGAGGCCGAGCTGTTCTACGACGCGAAGACCGGCCCGCTGTCGCCCGACGAGCGGTGCGCCGTGCGGCAGGCGTACGCGGGCCTCCTGTGGTCGAAGCAGTTCTATCATTACGACGTCCGCGTCTGGCTGGAGGGCGATCCGTCGGCGCCGCCGCCGCCCGCCAGCCGCCTGCACGGCCGCAACGCCGACTGGGGGCACCTTTACAACCGCGACGTACTGTCGATGCCGGACAAGTGGGAGTACCCGTGGTTCGCGGCGTGGGACCTGGCGTTCCACATGATCCCGTTCGCGCGCGTCGATCCCGAGTTCGCCAAGGAACAGCTGCTGCTGTTGACGCGAGAGTGGTACATGCACCCCAACGGGCAGCTGCCCGCGTACGAGTTCGCGTTCGGTGACGTGAACCCCCCCGTGCACGCCTGGGCGGCCTGGCGCGTGTACAAGCTGGCGGTGGACGCCGACGGCGCTCGCGATCGGGTATTCCTGGCGCGCATCTTCCGCAAGCTGTTGCTGAACTTCACCTGGTGGGTGAATCGAAAGGACGCCGAGGGGAACAACCTGTTCTCGGGCGGCTTCCTGGGGCTCGACAACATCGGCGTGTTCGACCGCTCGCGCACGCTCCCCACCGGCGGCTATCTCGAGCAGGCCGACGGGACCGCCTGGATGGCGTTCTTCTGCGCCACCATGCTGTCGATGTCGTTGGAGCTGGCCAAGACTGACGCTTCCTACGAGGACATGGCGTCGAAGTTCTTCGAGCACTTCGTCCACATCACCGACGCGATGAACGCGATGGGCGGCGACGGCCTGTGGGACGAGGACGACGGCTTCTTCTACGACAAGCTCCACGCCGACGGGCAACAGATCCCTCTGCGGGTGCGGTCGCTGGTGGGGCTGCTGCCGCTGATCGCCGTCGAGGTGCTGGAGGACGAGGCGCTGGCCAAGCTGCCGGCATTCCGGCGCCGCATGCGCTGGTTCCTCGACAACCGGCCCGACCTGGCCGCCCACGTCACCTTCGCGCCAGCGGCGACGGTGGCGGCCGGGCATCCGTCGATGTTGCTGGCCATTCCGTCACGCGCGCGGCTGGTGAAGGTCCTGCGCACGATGCTGGACGAGTCCGAGTTCCTGTCGGACTACGGCATCCGTTCGGTGTCGAAGGTCCACGCGCGGCGGCCTTATCGGTTCTTCTATCGGGGCGAGGAGTTTCGGGTCGACTACAGCCCGGGTGAGTCCGACACCGGGCAGTTCGGCGGCAATTCCAACTGGCGCGGGCCCATCTGGATGCCCATCAACTACCTGCTGGTCGAGGCGCTGGAGCGGTACCACCATTTCTACGGTGACACGCTGAAGGTGGAGTGTCCCCTGGGCTCGGGCCGGTGGTTGAACCTGAACGAGGTGGCGCGCGAGCTGGCGGCCCGGCTGGGCCGCATTTTCCTGGTGGGGCCGGACGGTCGCCGGCCGTGTCACGGCGACGATCCCCGGTTCGCCACCGATCCGCACTGGCGCGAGCTGGTGCTGTTCCACGAGTACTTCCACGGCGAGACGGGGCGGGGGGTGGGTGCCAGCCACCAGACCGGCTGGACGGCGCTGGCAATCCGCTTCATCGAGGACATCGCCCGCGCGCGCGCCGCGGCCGACCCGCACGAAGACGACGAATGATCCGCGGGCTCAGATGCGCGCGCGGCGTAGCCGAAGCGCATTGGCGATCACCGACACCGAGCTGAACGACATCGCCGCCGCCGCGAGCATCGGGCTCAGCAGCAAGCCGAAGAACGGGTACAGCGCGCCGGCCGCCAGCGGGATGCCGGCGGCGTTGTAGACGAACGCGAAGAACAGGTTCTGCCGGATGTTGGCCATGGTCAGCTGGCTCAGCCGGCGCGCGCGGACGATTCCCGAAAGGTCGCCCTTCACCAGCGTCACGCCGGCGGTCTGCATGGCCACGTCGGTGCCGTTGCCCATGGCGATACCGACGTGGGCCTGCGCCAGCGCGGGCGCGTCGTTGATGCCGTCGCCGGCCATCGCGACGATGCGTCCCGCCGCCTGCAGGCGCTGGATGGCTTCCGCCTTGTCGCCGGGCAGCACGTCGGCCTGCACGTCGGCCGGGTCGAAGCCCAGCGGGCGCGCGGTGGCCTCGGCGGTGGCGCGGCGATCGCCGGTCAGCATGATCACGCGCAGCCCTTCGGTGCGCAGCTGGGCCAGCACGGGCCCGGCGGACGGCTTGACGGGATCGGCGATCGCCAGCAAGCCGGCCAGCGCGCCGTCGACCGCGGCGAACAGCACCGTGTTGCCGCTGGCCCGAAGCGCGTCGGCCCGCGTCTCCGCCGTGCCCGGAGCGACGTGGACCATCTCCATCAGGCGCGCGTTGCCCAGCGCGACCGTGCGACCGTCGACGGTGCCGGTGACGCCCTGGCCAGACACGGAGTGAAACGACGACGGTTTCCGCGCGGGCAATCCGCGCGCCTCGGCGGCCTGGACGATGGCCGCGCCCAGCGGATGCTGGCTGCCGCGTTCCAGCGCCGCGGCCAGCCCCAGCACTTCGTCTTCCGGCAGCGCCCCGGTCGGCGTCAGCGTCACCAGCCGCGGCTTCCCCTCGGTCAGCGTGCCGGTCTTGTCGAGCACCAGCGTGTCGACCTTGCGTAAGGTCTCGATGGCCTCGGCGTTGCGAAACAGCACGCCCGCGCCGGCCGCCTTGCCGGTCGCCACCAGGATCGACATCGGCGTGGCCAGCCCCAGCGCGCATGGGCAGGCGATGATCAGCACGGCCACCGCGTTCACCAGCGCGTGCGCCAGGCGCGGCGCCGGTCCGAACGCCGCCCACGCCGCGAACGTCACGACGGCCGCCGCGACGACGGCCGGCACGAACACGCGTGACACGGCGTCGGCGACGCGCTGGATCGGCGCGCGGCTGCGTTGCGCCTCGCCGACCATGCGGACGATCTGGGCCAGCAGCGTCTCGGCGCCCACGCGCTCCGCGCGCATCACGAAGGTGCCGTCGCCGTTGATGGTCGCGCCGGTGACGCGCGCTCCGACGCTCTTCTCGACCGGCAATGCCTCGCCCGTCAGCATCGCCTCGTCGACGTGGCTGTGGCCTTCCATCACCACGCCGTCGACGGGAACGCGTTCGCCCGGTCGCACGCGCAGCTGGTCGCCCACCACCACCGATGGCAGCGGCACGTCGGTCTCGGCGCCCGTGGCGTCCACGCGGCGTGCCGTGCGCGGCGCCAGCCCCAGGAGCGCCCGCAGCGCGGCCCCGGTCTGCCCGCGCGCGCGCAGTTCGAGCACCTGCCCCAGCAGCACCAGCGTCACGATGGCGGCCGCGGCTTCGAAGTACACCGCCACGGCCCCGTCGTGACCGCGAAAAGCGGCCGGGAACAGGCCGGGCGCCACCACCGCGCAGACGCTGTAAAGGTACGCCACCGTCACGCCCAGTCCGATCAAGGTGAACATGTTGGGGCTGCGCATCCGCACCGACGTCACCGCGCGCACCAGGAACGGCCAGCCCGCCCACACCACCACGGGCGTCGCCAGAGCGGCTTCGATCCAGTTCGTCGTGCGAGGAGAGAAGAAATGTCCGACCGCCATGGAGCCCATGGCCAGCGCCACCAGCGGCACGGTCACCGCCGCCGCCACGGTCAGGCGGCGGGTCATGTCGATCAGCTCCGGATTGGGTCCGTCGTCGTCGGCGTCAACGGTCTCGGGCTCCAGCGCCATACCGCACTTGGGGCAGGCCCCGGGGCCGGCCTGGCGCACCTCGGGATCCATCGGGCAGATCCAGACGGTGGCCTTGCCGGCGGGCGGCGGGGAGGGAGCCGGGCGTGGGGGGGGCGGACCGCCCAGGAACGCGGCCGGGTTGGTCGCGAACTGTTCGCGGCAGTGCGGGTGACAGAAGTGGTAGGTGACGCCCGCGTGATCGAGCGAGCCGCCGCCCGCGGTGGCGGGATCGATCATCATGCCGCACACCGGGTCGCGCACGACGGGGCTGCCAGGAGCCGGTGCCGGGGGTTGGTGCAGCGCCAGGGAACGGGGCTTGCGGGGCGGGGCAGGTGTGGTCAAGAGGGCCTCCATCATGACAGACGAGCGAACGGCCGGTTCATTACGCTCCGGTGACGTGCCCGGCTCAAGGGCCACCCCGGATCTACCGATGCCCGGCACATGGCCACTCCTGCCGCTCTCGAGCCCGCGCCTCCGGCCGTCGACGTCCGTCCCCGCGCCGCGCGCGCGTCGCTGGTTCACGCCGTCATGTGCCGCTACGCGGGCCAGACCGACTTCGTCGAGGTCACCACGTTGAACATCAGCCTGTCGGGCATGCTGTTCCGCACACCCGACAACCTGCCGCCCGTGGGCAGCGAGCTCGAGTTCAAGTTCATCCTCGAGAATGGCTTCGAGCTGCTGTCCGGATCGGCGCAGGTGATGCGTCACGCGGGCGAGCCCACCGCCAAGCCGGCCGTCGGCGTCGCCTTCCGCCCGCTGGATCCGCCCAAGCAGCGCATCCTCGCGCGCGTGATCGAGATCCACTCCGAAGCCGAACCGACGTCGTAGCGTCCGGTCTTTTTTTCGCGCCGGACCCGCAGCGGCCTTCGCCGTTTCGTGCCAACATGCGCGGCCATGCAGATCGCTGATCGAATGGCCGTGACCATTGGTTACACGCTGAAGGACGACGCTGGAAAGGTGATCGACACGTCCGAGGGGGAAGGCCGTCAGCCGCTGACGTACCTGCACGGTGTGGGCGCCCTGGTACCCGGGCTGGAGAAAGCGCTGGCCGGCAAGCAGGCGGGCGACACGTTGACCGTGGACCTGTCGTCGGCCGAGGCCTACGGCGACCGCGACGAGACGCTCATCCGCAACATCCCGCTGCGCAAGCTGGGCGAGAAGAAGCCGACGGTGGGCGGCCGTTACCGCGTCCAGACCGACAAGGGCGTGGTGGCGGCGCTGGTGATTGCGCTCGACGGCGACTACGCCAAGGTCGACCTGAACCACCCGCTGGCTGGCATGAACCTCCACTTTCAAGTGAACGTGGTCTCCGTGCGCGCCGCGACCGACGAAGAGATCGCCCACGGCCACGTCCACGCCCCGGGCGGCCACCACCACGGGTAACCTCCCCTTGGGCGCCGGCCGACGATCCGGTCCGCTGGCAGACAGGCGGGACCGAGCGGCGGCACTTCGCGATCACCGAGAGAGGCCGCGCATTCCCGGGGCCGGCGCGGTGTTACACTGCGCTCGTTTTCATGGCGCGTCCCACGCTGTCCCTGGTCATTCCGATCTTCAACGAAGAGCTCGTGATCCCCGAGCTGGATCGGCGCTTGCGGGAGTTTCTGGGCGAGGTCGGGGGCGGGGTGGGCGAGTCGTGGGAGGTGATCTTCATCGACGACGGGTCGAAGGATCAGTCGCTGGTGATGCTGCGCGCGCTGGCGGCCGGTGAGCCGCGCTACAAGGTGCTCGCGCTGGCGCGGAACTTCGGGCACCAGATGGCGATCACCGCCGGTGTCGACGCCGCCGACGGCGACGCGGTGGTGGTGATGGACGCCGATCTGCAAGACCCTCCCGAGGTCGTGCGCGCCATGGTGGCCAAGTGGCGCGAAGGCCTGGACGTGGTGTACGGCGTCCGCGAAAAGCGCCACGGCGAGACCTGGTTCAAGCGCCTGACCGCGGCGCTGTTCTACCGGGCCCTGCGCGCCATGCTGGGCGGGGTGAAGATCCCCGTCGACGCCGGGGACTTTCGTCTGATGAGCCGCCCGGTGGTGCTGACCCTGCGGGCGCTGCGTGAACACCACCGTTTCGTGCGCGGCATGGTGGCCTGGGTCGGATTCCGCCAGGGAGAGGTGCGCTACGAGCGCCCGGCCCGCTTCGCCGGCGAGACCAAGTACCCGCTGAAGAAGATGATCAAGTTCGCCATCGACGGCATCACGTCGTTCTCGATCGTTCCGCTGCGCATGGCGACCTGGCTGGGCGTGTGCGCCGGGTTCCTGGCCATCGCGACGGTGGGGTGGGCCATCTACACCAAGCTGTTCGTGAAGGGCGTGGTCACCGGTTGGACCACCATCATGATCGCGGTCGCGTTCGGCTCGTCGGCGCAGCTGCTGATGACCGGCGTGCTGGGCGAGTACGTGGGCCGCATCTATGAAGAAGTGAAGCGCCGCCCGCTGTACGTGGTGGCCGAGCGGCTGAACCTGCCCGCCGCCGCCGACGCCCCGGTCGTCTCCGAGAAATGAACGCCGTGCCGCCGGAGACCAGGCCCGAGGGCAGCCCAAGTTTCTGGCGCGGCACGCGCTGGGTGGTCGCGCCGCTGCTGGTGGTCGAGGCGGTGATCCTGCTCTGGTGGGTCAACCAGCACTACGCCGTGTCGGAGTGGCTGTTCTGGAAGTACGCCGCCATCTGGGCCCTTTGCCTGGCGTGGGCCGTCTCCTGCGTCAGCGCCGGGCACCTGATCCTGCGGCGGCTGAACCTGCCGCTTCGGGAACACCTGCTGATGAGCCTGGCCACCGGCGTGCTGACGTTCGGGGTGGGTGTGTTCCTGGGCGGCATCCTGCACTTGCTGGGGCCGGTCTTCTTCTGCGCGTGGCCCATCCTGATGGGCGCGCCCGGCTTTCTGTCGTTCTTCCGCTATGCGCGGCGCGGGTTCGCGCACCTGCACGCGATCCGGCGTCGGGCCGGGGTGTACCGCACGCACACGGCGTTATTCGTGTTCGGCAGCGTGTGCGTGCTGATGCTGTACGTGAACATCCTGCTGCCGGCCAACATCGCCTACGACTCGCGCTGGTACCACCTGGCCATGCCCGAGCACTACGCGGCGGCGCACGGGATCGTGCGCTTCCCGGAAGGCTGGGTGATGGGCGCGTACCCTCAGTTTGCCAGTCTCCTTTACACGTGGGCCTTTCTGGTTCCGGTGCAGGGGCTGTTCACGCGCATCGAGCTGTCGGCCCACCTCGAGTTCCTGCTGTTCGTCGGCACGCTGGCTGCGCTGCCGCTCTTGGCCGAATGGCTGCTGCCACGCACGCGGGCGTCGCTGGCCTGGGTGGCGCTGTTTCTCTTCCCAGGCATCCTGGTCTACGACTCCACGTTGAACGTCGCGGCCGATCACGTCCTGGCGTTCTGGGCGGTCCCCATCGTGCTGACGGTGCGCCGGGTGCACCGGTCGCTGTCAATTCCGCCGCACACGGGGTCGTTGCCCTACGCGGCGCTGTTTGGCGCGATGCTGGCGGCGGCGGCGCTGACCAAGTACCAGGCGCTGGCGCTGGTGGCGGGGCCCAGCCTGTACTTCGCGGTCGGGCTGGCGCGCGCCCTGCGCGCGGCGCCGCGCGGGCAACGGATGCGCCTGCTGCGCGTGCCCGCCACCGTGCTGGGGGTGCTGGTGGCGGTCACCAGCGTCCACTGGCTGAAGAACCTGATCTGGTACGGGGATCCGCTGTATCCGCTCCTGCGCGCGCACTTTCACGCGCGGCCGTGGGTCGACGGAGTGGACATGGAGCCCGTCCAGCACGTGACCTGGTGGACGCCGCAGGGGACCACGTTCGAGAAGGTGAAAGAGACCGTCCTGGCGGTGTTCACCTTCGCGTTCATCCCGCACGACTGGATGCCGTTCCACGGCAAGGTGCCGGTGTTTGGGTTCCTGTTCACGGGCGTGTCGGTGCTGCTGCCGTTCGTCCGCGGGGCGCGTCGGCTGTGGATGGTGGCCGGCTGGACGCTGCTGGGGATCTTCTTGTGGTACTGGACGTATCACCAGGATCGCTATCTGCAGTCGCTGCTGCCCTGGATGGCGGTGGTCACCGCCGCGTTCCTGATCGTCGCGTGGCGGGCGGGCCTGGCCATGCGCGTGGCGGCGGTGACGCTGGTGGCGGCGCAGATGATCTGGGGCGCCGACAGCTACTTCTTCCCGACGCACGCGATGCTGGGGACCACGCCGCTGAAGGCGGTGTCGGATCTGATCGCTACCGGCTACACGAAGAACCTGACCAACCGCCTCGAGTGGAACGACGCGCTGACCTCCGTCAGCAAGGTCGTCCCCAAGGGCGCGACGGTGCTGTTCCACGAGCGGCACACGCGGCTGGGCCTGGGCGCCAAGATCGTCACCGACTCGCCCGGCTCGCAGGGCGGCATCGTCTATGACCACCTGGGCTCGCCGCAGGCCGTGTATCGCCTGCTGAAGAAGTACCACGTGACCCACCTGCTGTGGGCGACCGGCAGCAGCATGGACCTGGATCGCTATTCCAGCGACATGGTGTTCTTCGACTTCGCGGTGAACTACACCAAGAACCCGATCGACATCGCCGGCTTCACCCTGGCCGAGATGCCCACCACCGAACCGCCGCCGCCGCGCGCGGCCGTGCCGCAGATGGCCTTCGCCCTGTGCAAGGGGGCGGGCAAGATCCCGGTGGCTGCTCTGGACAAGGAGCTGTGGACGGCCCCGGTGAAGCCCACGCTGTCCGAGGCGGAGCTGGCGGACGTCTCTTACGCGGTGACCGAGGTCAGTTGCCCGAACAACGCGTTCCCGATGACCGGCTTCCGGCAGGTGCTGGTGCGCGGCGGGCTGGGCCTGTGGGGCCGCATCCCCTGAGATGGCGTACGTCCTTGCGGCCCGGGGGCGGGCATCATAAACAGAGGCGGCCATGAACGCGTCCACGTCCGAAGATCAACGCCGCCAGAACGAGTCCGAGTTCCACGACAAGTGGGCATCCGAGATCGATCCGAGCGGCACGCTGGTCGACGAGGCCTTCACGGCGGCGACCGCCATCGAGAACAAGTACGTGCTGGAGCAGTTCGGCGACGTGCGCGGCAAGAAGATCCTCGACTATGGATGCGGGTCGGCCGAGGGCGGCGTGTACCTGGCCAAGCAGGGCGCGCGGGTGGTCGGCATCGACGTGTCGGCCGGCATGCTGGCGGCTGCCCAGCGGCTGGCGGCGCATCACGGCGTCACCATCGAGACGCGCCCGGTGACGGGCGACGCCATCCCGGCCGAGGACAACGAGTTCGACCTGATCTACGGGAACGGCGTGCTTCATCACGTGACGCTGGACGTGGCCATGCCCGAGCTGGCGCGCATCCTGAAGCCGGGGGGCAAGGCCTGCTTCATCGAGCCGCTGCCGTACAACCCGGTCATCAACGCGTACCGCAAGATCGCCAAGGAAGTGCGCACGGTCGACGAGAAGCCGCTGACCTTCGGCGACATGGAGCGCTTCACGCGGTCGTTCGGCCAGGTGTCGCACAAGGAGTTCTGGCTGACGACGCTGTCGGTGTTCCTGAAGTTTTATCTGCTCGATCGGGTCAATCCCAACAAAGAGCGCTACTGGAAGAAGATCTACACCGACGCGGCCAAGCTGGAATCGTTCTTCGGTCCACTCAACCGCCTCGACGAGAAGCTGCTCGAGATGGTGCCGTCGCTGCGCCACCTGTGCTGGAACAGCGTCATCGTCGTCAGCGAGCCGCGCAAGCCCGCCTAGCGCCGGCGCTCCAGGCAGGAAGCTACCCGCGCGGTCCGCGGGTCGCCGGGGAGCAGTCGACGTCGACGCTCATGTTGCGACCCAGGGCGGTCATCACGTCCATCGACACGTCGACGATGCGCACCCCCGCCAGGCGGCCGGCCCAGTCGGTGTAGTCGTTCATGTTGGCCTCGCCGCCGCCGTACACCTTGCGAAAGACGCGCACGCGGTTGGCCATCCACTTGTGTTCCTGCTGAAAGGCCAGGAAGTGCGAGATGGTCTTGTTGGTCACCTCGGCGGGCCGGCACGCGTAGCTCGCGCCCAGGCGGCTGGCGAGGCGATCCTGGACGACGCGGCTCATGCGCACCGGGCGGCGATCCTTCAGCAGATCGCGGGCCGCCTCGGCGGCGATGGTGTCGGCGGTGTCGCGGGTGATCCGCCAGGCCTTCTTCGTCTCGAAGACGCCGTTGGCCACGAACGCCGCCGCGACCACCACCACGAACATCGTCGCCGGTCGGCCGGTGCGCACGCGCAGCCCGTCCCACGCCAGCCCGGCGCCGCGCGCGAAGCACAGCGCCAGGAACGGGATGAACATCAGGTACTGCCGGACGATCAGCAGGTGGTTGTGGGTGAACACGGCGCCGAAGCTGATCAGGAAGACCAGCCAGGTCAGAGTCATCCGCGTCTCGCGGCGGAGCAGGTTGGCCAGGCCCCCCAGCACCAGCGCCGTGAACGCCACCGCCACCGCCGGGAACGGCGACGGCACCACCGCCGCCAGCCACAGCAGCAAGCGCCAGACGTGCTCGAAGAACCCGACGTAATAGGGATAGGTCGGACCGATGTTGTTGTAGTCGGCGCTGCCGCTGCGCAGGACGTTGAGGAAGTGCAGCGGGTCCAGATAGGACGCCGGGCTGAGCGCGAACGACACCAGCAGGAAGGCCAGGCACCCGAGCGTCGCCAGCAGGACCCGCGCTCGCAGCCCGACGATCCGCCGCAGCAGGAACGGCGTCAGCAACACCGGCAGGAAGGCGAACGCACCCGTCAGCTTGCACGCGAACACCGCGCCCGACGCGGCCGCCAGCCCGGCGTACCAGCGGGTGATCGTGGCCGGGCCCACCGCCTGCCAGACGCCGCAGAACAGAAACAGCTCCAGCGCGCAGAACATGGTCAGGGGCGCATCGATGGCCACCCAGCGGGAATGGAAGCCGAACTCCCACGACAGGCCCATGAAGGCCGCCCCGGCCAGGGCCACCCCGTAACGCCGCGGCCAGCAGCGCAAGGCGGCCAGGTAGACCCACAGGATCGACAGCGCGCTCAGCGCCAGGAACACCGCGCGCACCCGCACCAGGTAGTCGGACGTCGCCAGCAACGCCTGCGCGGTCGACTTGAAGTGGATGGAGGAGGGGAGGGCGCCGACGTCCACCGAGCGGGGCAGCGTCTGAAGATCGTGGAGCATGCCCAGCACGTCGCGCCACCGATCGGCCAGCACCACGGCCAGGCCCAGCGTGAAGTACGGGCCGCCGTAGCTGAGGGCGTCCGGCAGCAGCGACAGGCGGTCGACGCAGCTGGCGACGCCCTTCACGTGGTACCACTCGTCCCAGTGGGTGCCGAAGTCCAGGCCGACGGCGCCGTTGATGAGGAAGGCGGTCATCATCAGCAGCAAGAGGCCGGCGGCGGGCGCCGGACGCGCCAGCCACCCGAGCGGTCGCGCCAGCCCGCCCGCGATCGAGGCGGCGACCCGCTCGATCATCGAGCGAACCCGGAGGACGACGGAAGACACCGTGGGTTCTTATCGCACCGGCGCGCGGACCAGCAAGACGACGGCTCGAGGACGTCGTCCCATCAGCGGCAGTCTCGGGGACTGTTGACCCGCGCGGTCGACTCGTTGCCTCGTCGACAACGGTCGTCGCGGCCGCGCCTGCGATTTTCCGCGACTTTGGGGTGTGCACGCGCCTTGCACCGTCCCGCTCCGCGCGCGTTCTCTCGATAACGGCAAACCCCGGGCGACCGGGGGACGCAAAGCCACGGGACTCACCGAGTCAGCCGGGTTACCGAAGGAGATTCCATGCCACGCCTCTGGGGTTTGCGGACCACCGTGCCTGTCACGGTCACGGGACTGTTCACGTTCGGGCTGGCGCTGGCGGCGGCTCCCGGTTGCGGCATCGACCGCGAGGATGATCCGGCTCGCGGACCGACGGTGCTGATCACCAGCGATGATCCGGCTCCGACCGTCACCCCGGTCGTCGCCGCGCCGCCACCCGCCGAGCTGTTCGGCGCGAGCGACAAGATCGACCCCGAGGTCGCGGCCGCGATCGCGCGTGGCGAGAGCCCGAGCGTGGTGGTGCTGCTGGACGAGGGGGAGTCGGCCCAAGCGCGCGCCGGCTTCGCCGCCTTCGCCTCGAACGCCGGAACCGAGCACGTGGCGCGGGCGCTGGACGCGCAGAAGGGCCGCCTGTGGAGCCGCGTGCCCATGGCGCACGTGACGACGCTGAAGACGTACAGCCACCTGCCCGCCGCTTTCTTGCGGGTGCACGCCGCCGACGCGCTGGACGCGCTGGCGGCGGCGCCCGAGGTTTCGCACGTCGTCCTCGATCGCAAGTACGAGCTGATGGCCGACGCGAACCTGACCTTGATCAACCAACCGACGGCCGCCGCGGCCGGGAAGCTGGGCGCGGGCACCGCGGTGGCCGTGCTGGACACGGGCACCGACTACACGCGCAGCGCGTTCGGGTGCACGTCGCCTGGCGTCCCGGCCGCCTGCAAGGTGGCCTACGCGGCCGACTTCGCGGCCAACGACAACGCCCTCGACGACAACGGCCATGGCACCAACGTGGCCGGCGTGGTGCTGGCGGTGGCGCCCGCGACCAAGATCCTGGCGCTGGACGTGTTCGCCAACGGCGGAGGCGCGTCGTCCGACATCCTGGCCGCCATCAACTGGACCGTCGCCAACCGCGCGACCTACAACATCGTCGCCATCAACATGAGCCTCGGCCAGGGCGCCTTCACGTCGGCCTGCACCGCCGACGTGTTCGCGCCCGCGCTGGCGGCGGCGCGCGCCGCCGGCATCGCGCCGGTGGTGGCGTCGGGCAACGCCGCCAAGTCGACGGCGATCGCCAGCCCGGCCTGCGTCCCGGCCGCCATCTCCGTGGGTGCCGTCTACGCCGCCAACCGCGGCGGGCTGAGCTCCAGCGTATGCACCGACACCACCAGCGCCGCCGACAAGGTGGCCTGCTTCTCGAACTCGGCGTCGTTCCTGACGCTGCTGGCGCCGGGCGTGGACATCACCGCCGCGGGCATCACCATGTCGGGCACGTCGCAGGCCGCGCCGCACGTGGCCGGCGCGGTGGCGGTTTTGCGGTCGGCGTTTCTGAACGAGTCCGTCGACGCGACGGTGGCGCGCATGACGTCGACCGGCACGGCCGTGAAGGACGCGCGCAACAACATCACCAAGCCCCGCCTGAACCTGGGGGCCGCGCTGACGGGCACCGCGCCCGCCGCCACGCCGGCGCCCACCGAGACGGCCGGCCCGGCCGGCACGATCAAGCTCAACGCCGGCGCGGCGTTCACCAAGTCCACGTCGGTGACGGTGGCCCTGACGGTGACGTCGGGCAAGGCGACGCAAATGTGCCTCAGCAACACCGCCGCCTGTACGGCGTGGGTGACGTCGGCGGCGACCAAGACCTGGTCGTTGCCGGCCGGCGACGGCGACAAGACTGTCTACGCCTTCTGGAAGGACGCCGCGGGCCACGTCAGCGCCGCGCCCGCCACCGCGACGATCAAGCTGGACGCCACCGCGCCCGTCGTCGGCTCGATGTCCGGCACCATCACCGGCACGTCGCTGGCGCTCACGTGGTCGGGGTTCTCGGACGCACTGTCGGGCCTGGCCAGCTACAAGCTGGTGGGCGGCACGACGTCGCCGCCGGCGGGCTGCGCGACCGGCACGGTGGTCTATGCGGGCACCAAGACCACCGCCACGGCGACGATGACCAAGGGCAAGACCAACTACTACCGGCTGTGCGCGCTGGACGCGGTCGGCAACGTGACCGCGGGCCTGCTGGCGACCGTCAAGGGCATCTGACCGGCCCGGGCGCAGCGGCGCCGGCGTGCTACCATCGCGCGCCCAGGTCTTGATGGAGGTCGATCCTAGACGGGACGTCGCGCGCGCGGCTCGCTTTGCCATGCTGGGCGTCGCGGGGTACATCGCCCCGCGCCACCTGGAGGCCATCCGCGCCACGGGCAACACGCTGGTGGCCGCCTGTGATCCGCGCGATTCGGTGGGCGTGCTGGATCGGTCCGGCCTGACGGTGGACTTCACCACCGACGAGGGTGAATTCGCGCGGCGCCTGGCCGCGCGCAACCGCGGCCCCGCCGCGGAACGGATCGACGTCGTGTCGATCTGCTCGCCCAACTTCGTCCACGTCGAGCACTGCCGGCTGGCGCTCGCGTGCGGCGCGGACGCCATCTGCGAGAAGCCGCTGGCGACCGAACCCCGCGCGCTGGACGCGCTGGCCAAGGACGAGCGTGCGTCGGGGCGGCGGGTGTACACCGTGCTGCAGCTGCGCTGCCACGAGCAGCTGGCCGCGCTGCGGGAGCGCATCGCCCGCGGCCCCGCGCGCAAGCACCAGGTGGACCTGACCTACGTCACCGCGCGCGGCCCCTGGTATCACGTGTCTTGGAAAGGCGACGCGGCCCGGAGCGGCGGCATCGCGACCAACATCGGGATTCACCTGTTCGATCTGCTGCTGTGGCTGTTCGGCGGCGTCGAGCGCGAACGGGTCCACCTGTCCACGCCGACGCGCATGGCGGGCGCGCTGGAGCTGCAGCGCGCCTGTGTCCGCTGGTTTCTCTCGGTCGATCCGCAGGACATCCCGGCGGACGTCAGGGCCGCGGGGCGGACCACGCATCGATCGATCATGGTCGACGGCAGCGCGCTGGATTTCTCGGAGGGCTTCTCGGAGTTGCACACCCGGGTCTATCAATCGATCCTGGCGGGGGCGGGCCTGGGCCTCGAGGACGCGCGCCCCAGCATCGAGTTGACGGCGCGGCTGCGCGCGCTCAACATCTCGCCGATCGACGCCGAGGCACACCCGCTTCTGCTGCGCGATCGTGGAGGGGGATAGGTCATGGCGAAATCACCGCAGCCGGCCGCCGCGCGGCCGCAAGGGGAGTTTCAGGGAGACGCCGGCGCGTTCGTCCGTGTCGCCGCGTCCAAGGACTTGGAAGGCGACGGCCCCCACGCGGTGTCGGCGCGGGGCGTGGACTTGATCCTGGTGCGCACGCCGGGCGGACCGCGCGTCTACCAGGGGCGCTGTCCGCACCAGGGAGCGCTGCTGGGCGAAGGTGAGATCGAAGGGGGCCAGCTGGTCTGTCGCAACCACCGCTGGCGCTTCGACGTCGAGACCGGCGCCCGCCAAGGCGGCCCCCAGTGTCTGATCGCGTGTCCGGCGATCGAGCGCGACGGCGAGGTGCGCGTGGATCCCGCCGGCCTGACGGCGGTGCAAGCGGCGCAGGCTCCCCATTTGTCCAGCACCCGCACGCGCAAGCTGGCGGACCTGCCCGGACCGCGCGGCTGGCCCGTGCTCGGCAACGCGCTGGAGCTGGATCTCGAGCGGCTGCACCTGGTCTTCGAGCGCTGGGCGCGCACGTACGGAGCGGCGTTTCGCTTCCGGATGGGCCGCGATCACTCGGTGGTCGTGTCGTCGCCCGAGCTGGCGCAGCAGGTGCTGCGCGCGCGTCCCGACACCTTTCGCAGGGTCAGTCAGGTCGAACGCGTCTTTCAGGAGCTGTGCCTGGCCGGGGTCTTCTCGGCCGAGGGCGCCGCCTGGCGCTCACAGCGACGGCTGGCGATGGAAGCGCTGGCGCAGCGGCACCTGCGCGGGTTCTATCCCACGCTGCGGGCGGTGGCCGCGCGCTTGCGACGGCGCTGGGAGGCCGCGGCCGAAAGCGGCGCGACCGTCGACATGGTCGAGGATCTGAAGCGCTTCACCGTCGACGTGACCACCGCGCTGACCTTCGGCCACGACATGAACACCATCGACGCCGCCGGTGACGACGTGGTCCAGCGGCAGCTCGAGCTGCTGTTCCCGGCGTTCAACCGCCGCATCTTCGCGCTGATCCCGCTGTGGCGGCTGGTGCGCCTGCCGCGCGATCGGGCGCTCGACCGGGCGCTGCGCGACCTGCGCACCTGGCTGGATCAGCTGGTGGCGTCGGCGCGTGCCCGGCTGTCCCAGCAGCCGGACCGGGCCGCAAATCCGACCAACTTCCTGGAGGCGATGCTCACGGCACGCGACGAAAACGGCCAGCCGTTCAGCGACGACGTGATCTTCGCCAACCTGATGACCATGCTGCTGGCCGGGGAGGACACGACCGCCTACACGCTGGGCTGGGCCGTGCACCACCTGTGCGACAGCCCCGAGGCGACCAAGGCGTTGCAGGCCGAGCTGGACGCCAGCGGGGATGGCGTCCCCGCCGACCTCGAGGCCGCCAACGGCCTGGCTTACGCCGGGGCCGTCGCCAACGAGAGCATGCGGCTGCGCCCGGTGGCGCCCCTCATCGCCGTCGAGGCGCTGTCGGACACCTTCCTGGAAAGTCCGGATGGCAACATCGAGATCCCGACGGGGACGGGCGTGATCGTGCTGGTCCGCCCGCCGGTGGTCGAGGCGGCGCGCTTTCACGATCCGCAGCGGTTCTTGCCCGAGCGCTGGCTCGACGGAGGCGCCGGCGGCGCGCACGATCCGTCGTCGCACATCCCGTTCGGATCGGGGCCGCGCATCTGCCCGGGCCGCAGCCTGGCGTTGCTGGAAATGCGAGTCTTGCTGTCGATGCTGTATCGAAATTTCCAGGTCACGCGTGATGGCCGTCCCGAAGATGTCGAGGAGCGCTTCTCGTTCACGATGTCGCCGGTGGGATTGCGGGTGCGCCTGGCCCGGCGCGAAGAGCCCGCTGTCGTCGGACCGGGGATCCGCGGCGCCGTCGAGCAAGGCGCGACGCCCGTCATATCGTCCTGAGCGTGTGGGGCGTTTTCGCGGCGACGCGATCAGGGCATGGTTGTCGGGCTTCGCGTCCCGCCGTCGGCGCCCGCGAGCACGCCGATCGCGCGAGACGGAGCGTTGAAGGCGGGCGCCGTGATCCAGCGCATAGGGTACGCGCGTTGCTTGCGCAGGCGGCTCGAAGGCGCTGAGAACGACGAAGAAAGGCGACCTGATTTTCTTCTGACCAAGCACCTTCGTCGCGTTCGTTCGTGTTTCGTCGCCGTCGGGGGGCCGGCGACCCGACCCACAAACCTGGAGAAACGACATGACGAAACACCTGGCCCAACGTCGAGATTCACTTGGTCGTCCCCGCGGACGATCGTCCCCGCTGGCTTCGCCGCTCATTCCGCTGTCGCTGCTGGCTTTGGCGGGCGTGGCGCTGCCGGCCTGTTCGGACCGGCCGGACAAGTCCTCGTCCGATCTCGAGGCCATCTTGCGAGACGGCGACCTCACCTTGATGAACCAGAGCGCGTTGACCGCGACCACGCGCGCGCCCGTCACGGGCACCGCCGGATCGGCGGGCATGGTGATGGGCCCGGGGGGCGCCAATGGAGCGGGCACGGGCAGCGGCGGCAGTGTCGCCGACGGGGGCGTCGGGAACGGGGGCAGCGGCCCCATCGACGGCGGCGGTATGGCCGGCAGCTTTGGCTCGGATGGAGGCTTCGGGTCGGGTGGCGGCTTCGGATCGGGCGGCGGCTTCGGGATGGGCGGCGGCTTCGGGATGGGCGGGTTCGGCGGAGCCGGCGGTTCCGGCATTCCCTTGCCTGACGGCGCCCAAGGCTATTGGCGATTCGACGATTGCAATCCCGAGCGCACGGAGCTGCAAGACAGCACCTTCAGCGGCCACACCGCGTTTCGGGCGGTCCAGTCAGCCTGCGCGACCGGGGTGTCGGGGCAGGGCATCGCCTTCGACGACGGCGACGACTACGTCTACGTCCCTGATCAGCCCAGCTTCACCTTCGCCGAAGGGGTCACGGCCGCCGCATGGGTCAACCCCACCAAGCTGGGCGGCGTGCGCAGCATCTTGCGCAAGCGCGAGGGGGGCACCAGCACCTTCGTGCTGGCCAGCGACGGCAAGAAATACACCTTCGTGATCCGGCTCGCCAACGGCCGCGCCGTGGCGGTCAGCGCGACGGCGACCGTCAACACGTGGACCCACGTGGCTGGCACCTACGACGGTCACGAGCTGCGCCTGTACCTGAATGGCGCTCTGGCGGCCAAGACCAGGGCCGAGGGGCGCCTGACCGAAGGGGTCGGTCCGTTGCTGGCCGGTAGCGACGCCGACGGTCGTCATGTGGACGGCACGCTGGACGACGTGTTCTTCGACATCCGCGCCGCCAGCCCGCTGGACATCGCGCGGCTGAGCTGCATCTCGCGACCGATGACGTTGGTGGCCACCCCCGTCAGCCCAGCGCCGGTACCAGCCGGGACGGCGGTCGACTACGACCTGCAGATCGTCAATCACGACTCGGCCAACTGTGACGCGCGGTCGCTGTTCATCCAGGCGTCGCCCGAGGTGCCCACGATCAGCGTCAATCCCTCGTTCACGCAAACCGACCCGATCGCCCCGGGCGCGACGCTCCACCTGCCGTTCGTGGTGCAGTCCGATCCGTCGGCCGAGCCCGACGACTACCGCGTGAGCGTGTTCGCCTTCGGGGATCAGCCGCCGTTCGATGTGGCGCAGACGACGCTGAACTACAGCGTTGTCGGCAACGCCTGCTCGGTGCGCAGCCGGCGGGAACTGGAGATCCGCGACGTCAGCGTGGTCGACGATCCGGTCCGCACCGGGCCTGGGGGCGCGTGGACCTTCGGCAAGCTGATGGAGGCCATGGCCCCGTCAGCCGCGGCGGCGCCCGACATGGTCGAAGGACTGCTGGACACCTGGTTGACCGATCAACCGATCAACGGGTTCACCGTGGCCGCGCGTCCTGCCATGCAGACCGTGGTGCTGAACAGCTTCCCGCGCACGGCCAACGGCAAGCTGGATCTCTCCAAGGCTCCCTTCCGCTTGCTGGCGATCGCCAACCGCATCGACCTGAATGATCTCGGCCAGAACAGCGCGGGCGAAGGTCGGTTCGTGTTCGGCGTGACCGATGCCTTCGGGAACCCGCTGCAGCTGACGATGATCGTCGAATACAACATCCCGGCCAGTACGCCGCAGGACGTGACCAACCTGGCCACCGCCTGGCACGCGCTGTCGGCGCTGCCGTTCCCGTCCGAGTCGTACAACGCCGCGCTGCAAGCCATCACCGACAGCTTCACGAAGCGGAACGCGGCGCCGGGGCGCGTGAACGGAAGCGCGCTGGGGCAGCTGCGGTCGAACGACTTCTTCGCGCTGGGCGAATGGGAGTTCCGCGAGTTCCACCTGTCGGCGACGACGGGGATGTTGCAGCCGGTCGGGGTGGCGCTGACGCCTGATGCCAGCCTGAACAACACCACCGTGCTGGCCGACTACATCAACGCCAACGAAGCGGCCATTCTGGCCGAGAAGCACACGGTGCCTCCGACCTTCGAAGGGCAGCCGTTCCAGGGCGGATCGATGATCACCAACTTCTTCACGTGGAACGCCCCCTGCGTGAGTCCGGAGGCGCGCGAGAAGTTCGCGCGCAACACGTGCAACGGCTGCCACACGGCGCCGCTCGAGACCAACACCTTCGTGTTTCAGGTGAACCCGCGGTCGAAGGGGCAGGAGAGCTCGCTGTCGCCGTTCTTGCTGGGCACGCAGGTCTTGGACTTCCAGGCCGGTGTGGTCCGCAACTTCAACGAGCTGGGGCGACGCGGGCGCATCCTGCACGATCTGGTGTGCCCCAACGACCCGCTGCCGCCTCCGCCGCCCGATACCACGCCCATCGGTGGCGGGACCGGGGGCGTGGGCGTGGGCGGCAAGGGCGGCGGGGTGACCGGCTCGGGCGGCACCTTCGGTTCGGGCGGCGGTAGCGGCAGCGGCGGAACCACGGGCGGGGGCGGGAGGGGCGTCACCGGCAGCGGTGGCTCCTCTTCCTGCAGCGTCGGTACCGGCGGTTTCATCGGCGGCGGCGGCTTCATGGGCAGCGGTGGCCGTGTGGGCATGGGCGGCAGCAGCGGCAGTGGTGGCATCAGCGGCGGCAAGGGCGGGGCCGGCGGCTAGCCGCCTTCGTCCGAGGTGAGATCACGGGCGTCGCCGGCCGTTCGCTGGCGGCGTCCGTGACGTTTTGTTTCTCGATCCTCCGCGCGGCTCCGGCGACGAGGTGCCGGGGTATAGTCGCGGCCCCTCATGGAAGCCACCGACCTCGCGATTCGCATCCAGGGACTGGTGAAGCGGTACGGCGACGTGGTCGCGGTGAACGGGCTGGACCTCGAGATCCGCCGCGGCGAATGCTTCGGCTTGCTGGGCCCGAACGGCGCCGGCAAGACCACCACCGTCGAGATCATGGAGGGGCTGACGCCTCCCACCGCCGGCACGGTCGAGTTGCTGGGCAAGCACTGGGACCGCGACGGCGAGGCCCTGCGCGAGCGCATCGGCGTGTCGCTGCAGGAGACCAAGCTGTTCGAGAAGCTGACGGTCGAGGAGACGCTGTGGCTCTTCCGATCCTTCTACGCCCCGGCGCGCGCCCTGGGGGTCGAGGCCCTGCTGACCGAGATGCAGCTCTCCGAGAAGCGTTCGGCGCAGGTGCAGAAGCTGTCGGGCGGTCAGCGCCAGCGGCTGGCGGTCGCGCTGGGCGTGATGGGCGATCCCGACGTGCTGTTCCTCGACGAACCCACCACCGGGCTGGATCCGCAGTCGCGCCGCGCGCTGTGGGACACCGTCGCGGCGCTGCGCGAGCGGGGCAAGACGGTGGTGCTGACCACGCACTACATGGACGAGGCCGAGCGGCTGTGCGACCGCGTGGCCATCGTCGATCACGGCAAGCTGATCGCCATCGGCACGCCCAGCGAGCTGATCGACGGCATCGGGGGACATCACCTGGTCGAGCTGGAGACCGACGTCGCGCTGCCCCCCGCCGCCGTCGCCGACGTGGAGGGCGTGCGCGCCGCGCGCGTCAGCGGCGCCGGGCTGGCGCTGTCGATCGGCGAGCCGCACGTGGCGTTGCCCGCGCTGTTCACGCGCCTGCGCGAACGCAACGCGCCTTTCCAGCACAGTGGGATCCGAAGCTTGGAATTCACGTGACTTGAAGTCGCG
>JADMIO012757369.1_pt1 | contig 66914 bp, 69 predicted proteins | sample 8958161 | NCBI WGS metagenome assembly JADMIO01 (sample SAMN16585339, study PRJNA669376) | soil metagenome | isolation source: Crop rotation soil | place: USA: Cullars Rotation, Alabama | collected 2011 | reverse complement strand
ACAACTTGTCCACGTGGAATTCTAAGCTTAGGATCCCAATGTGCTGGAAAGGCGCGATCACCTTGTCCATCGGGATCGAAGGCGTGGCATGATCCCCCAGCATCAGGCCGACCTGCACATGCCGGCCGCGCCGCCTGAGACAGGCGATCGAATTGAAGCAGGTCCTGGGTGAGCCCAGCGCATCCATCGACACATGGGCGCCGCCCTGCGTCGCATCGCGGATCGCCGCCACGACATCCCCGGCCTTGGTCGCATCGATGCCGGCGATGGCGCCGCACTGGCGCGCCAGAGCGAGTTTCTCCTCGGCGAGGTCGATGGCGATGACATTGGCGCCCATGGCGGAGGCGATCATGATGGCCGAGAGGCCGACGCCCCCCGCCCCATGCACCGCCACCCATTCGCCGGGCCGAACGCGCGCCTGATCGACGATGGCGCGGAAGGAGGTGACGAAGCGGCAGCCGAGGCTGGCGGCGGTCGCGTAATCGAGCGCTTCCGGCAGTCTCACCAGGTTGATGTCGGCGAAATCGATGGCGACATAGTCGGCGAACGAGCCCCAGGCGGTGAAGCCCGGCTGGAACTGGCGCTCGCAGACCTGGTGGTTGCCGCTCGCGCATTCGGGACAGGTCCCGCAGCCCGAGACGAAGGGCACCGTCACCCGCTCGCCCGTCCGCCAGCGGGTGACCTGCCGGCCGGTGGCGGCGATGACGCCGGCCAGCTCATGGCCAGGCACATGCGGCAGCCTGATATCGCGGTCATGTCCCATCCAGCCATGCCAATCGCTGCGGCAGAGGCCGGTCGCCTCGACCTTGATGACGACGCCTTGCGGTGCGGGCTCGGGATCGGCGACATCGGTGACGACAGGCGGCTGCCCGAAGGCTTCGTAATAGACGGCTTTCATGGAGGTATGCTCATATCTGCGAAAGTGGCGACGATAGAAGCGGCCCCTCCGGCGCGCAACGCTTCATTCCTCCGCACTCTCATCCGTCATCCCGGCGAAAGCCGGGACCCCCTGACTAGAACCAACCGGCCGGCGCTGCTCGCCTCGATGAAATTAATGGGTCCCGGCTTTCGCCGGGATGACGAAGTGGGAATTTACGGCGCGACGAGATCGTCTAGGACGACGCCGCGGAACGGCTTCACCGCTTTCAGCACGATATAGGAGCTGAGATTGCCCACTTTCGGGCCGAGCTTCAAAAGCTCGTCCGACAGCATCTGGTAGGAGCCGATATCGGGGCAGACGAAGCGCACCAGATAATCAATGGTGCCCGACAGCTTGGTGCATTCGACCACATGGCGCATGCCGGCGACCATCTTCTCGAAATCGTTGAAGTCGTCGAGCCCGTGGCTGTTGAGGGTGACGGCGGCGATGACATCGACATGCCGGCACACCTTATTGAGGTCGACCTGGGCCTGGTACATCGCGATGATGCCGGCCCGCTCCAGCCTTTTGACACGCTGCAAACAAGGGCTCGGCGACAGGCCGACGGCATCGGCCAGTTCCTGGTTGGTGATGCGGGCATCGGTCTGCAGCTTGGCCAGGATCTTGAGATCGAGGTGATCGAGCTTCACCGAGGCATCGCTGTCTTTCATTCTCTACCCCTCATCAGCCAGTCTGGCATTTCCGGGCGAACCCGTCGAGTGGCGCAGCAGAAACCGCTTTGCGCCCGCCATTGCCCGAAAGCTTCCCTTGCCTTGTGCCTCAACAACGGCAGCACATTTCGGCGGTTTCGCGTTAAAGCCACTCCCAACAACAGAAGCGCCAGAGCGCCGCCAAACGAGACCGGCCGCACCCCACATGGCGCGCCGGTTTGCGCCTTTGGGATGTGGGGAGGAATGCACATGACACAACAGCAGACCCTGGGCACCCGCCTTTTGCGCAAGAAGCCGGTCGAAAAGCTGATCAGCGAGACCGCCGGCGCCGATCCCGAGCATGGCCATCTCAGCCGCTCGATCACCCCCTTCCAGCTCACCATGTTCGGCGTCGGCGCCACCATCGGCACCGGTATCTTCTTCGTTCTCGCCCAGACCGTGCCGACCGCGGGTCCGGCCGTCATCGTCTCCTTCATCATGGCGGGCGTGGTCGCCGGGCTGACCGCCCTCTGCTATGCCGAAATGGCCTCGATGATCCCGGTCTCGGGCTCGTCCTATTCCTATGCCTATGCGACGCTTGGCGAAATCGTCGCCTATTTCGTCGGCGCCTGTCTCCTCCTCGAATATGGCATCTCGGCTTCCGCCGTCGCCATTGGCTGGAGCGGCTATCTCAACAAGGTGTTCGAGATCGTCTTCGGCTCGGGCCTGCCGGCGGCTTTGTCCGCAGCACCCATCGTGGCCGACGGCTATGCTCTCTCGATCGGCGGCGATGGCTATCTCAATCTGCCCGCCGCCATCCTGGTCTTCCTCTGCTGCCTCCTCCTCATCCGCGGCTCGAAGGAATCGGCCAAAGCCAACGCCGTCATGGTGGTGATCAAGATCTGCGTCCTCATCCTGTTCATCGTCATTGCGGCGACGGGCTTCACCTCCGCCAACTTCCATCCCTTTGCGCCGCAGGGCTTCGCCGGCATCAGTGCCGCGGCCGGCACCATCTTCTTCACCTATGTCGGTCTCGACGCGGTCTCGACCGCGGGCGAGGAAGTGCAGAATCCCAAGCGCAACCTGCCGCTCGCCATTATCGCCGCGCTCATCATCGTGACCTCGCTCTATATCCTGACCGCCCTGACCGCGATTGGCGTGCAGGCGCCTTCCGCCTTCGAAGGCCAGGAAGCCGGTCTCGCCACCATCCTGCAGAACCTCACCGGCTCGAACTGGCCGGCGCTTGTCCTGGCGCTCGGCGCGGTGATCTCGGTGTTCAGCGTGACGCTGGTCGTGCTCTATGGCCAGACCCGCATCCTCTTCGCCATGTCGCGCGACGGCCTGATCCCGGAGCTGTTCCACCGGGTCAATCCGCGCACTTTGTCGCCGGTCGCCAATACGATCGTGGTGGCCCTCTTTGTCGGCGCCATTGCTGCTTTCGTGCCGGATGCGATCCTGTGGGACCTGACCAGCCTCGGCACGCTCACCGCCTTCATCGTCGTCTCGGCCGGCGTCATGATCCTGCGCCGCACCAGGCCCGACATGCCGCGCGGCTTCAAGGTGCCGTTCGGTCCGGTGCTGCCTGTCCTCAGCATCGTCTTCGCCTCCTATCTCATCTGGAATCTCAACCCGCGCACTTTCGAGCTGTTCGGCGTCTGGGTGTTCTTCGCCGCCATCTTCTACTTCCTCTACAGCGTCAAGAAATCGCGTCTCGAGCCCAAGGCTCGCATCTCCAAGTCCTGAACCCTCGAAAGGGCGATGCCATGAAATACCTGGTTGCCTATTCGGCCGACCGCGGCGGGCAGGATGCGCTCGCCCTCGGCATGATGCTGTCGCGCCGCGACAAGGCGAAGATGGTCGTCTGTCTCGTTCTGCCAAAGACCTGGGGCTATCCCTCGATGGCCCGCGTCGATGCGGAATATGCGGCCTTCCTCGAGAAGCATGCCGACAAGGCCATGAGCAAGGCAAAATCCCTGGTCGGGGCCAAGATGAACGCCCAGTTCATCACCCGGAGCGCCGCCTCGGCCGAGGAGGGACTGCTTTCGACCGCCGATGACCTCGGCGCCGACATGATCGTGCTCGGCTCCTCGCGCAGTGCCAGTGCCGGCAAGTTCCTCGAAGGCAGCGTCACCCGCCATCTCCTGCACCGCTCGAAATTGCCGGTGGCGCTGGCGCCACGCGGCTTCGATCCGGGCGCCAAGACGGTGCTGAGCCGGCTCACCTGCGCCTATGCGGCGACCCGCCGGTCGCGCGAGACAGTGGAATACTGTGTGGGCTTCAGCCGCAAATACAAGGTGCCGCTGAGGCTTGCCACTTTCGTCGTGCGCGACAAGCAGATGTATCCGACAGGGGCGGGTTACCAGGTCGAGAATCTTGTTGCCAATCAGTGGAAGAGCCAGGCGATGGCGGCGCAGAAGGCGCTTCTCGCCGAGCTCGGCGGCGGCATGTCGGTGAAGACGGCGATCGGCGATGGCGCCAACTGGAAGGCGGCGGTGAGCTCGCTCGGCTGGAAGCCGGGCGAGGTCATGGTGGTCGGATCGGGACGCGGTCCGCTCGCCCAGGTCTTCCTCGGCTCCAACGGCAACCGCATCATCCGCAGCGCTCCGGTGCCGATAATCGTCGTGCCGCGCCACGCCCATGTGGATTTCTCCGATGACGAGGCCTGAGGTGACTGAGGCTACCGATCCGGGCAGAGTGGGACGCTGATTTCTGAAAGGGAGGCAAGCGTGCCCACTTGTGGTGAACATCTCGTCAAATTGCTCGAGGCCTATGGCGTCGAGACCATCTTCGGCATTCCGGGCGTCCACACGGTCGAGCTCTATCGCGGCCTCGAGGCGACCAAGATCCGCCATATCACGCCGCGCCATGAGCAAGGGGCGGGCTTCATGGCCGACGGCTACGCCAGGGCCTCTGGCAAGCCCGGCGTGTGCTTCATCATCACCGGCCCCGGCATGACCAATATCGCGACCGCCATGGGCCAGGCCTATGCCGATTCGATACCGATGCTGGTGATCTCGAGCGTCAACGACACCACCCATCTCGGCATGGCGCAGGGCCGCCTGCATGAACTGCCCTCGCAGCGCAACCTGATCGCGGGCGTCGCCGCCTTCAGCCACACGCTGCTGGATCCGGGCCAGCTGCCGGAAGTCCTCGCCCGCGCCTTCGCCGTCTTTATGAGTGCGCGGCCGCGTCCCGTCCATATCGAGATCCCGCTCGACGTCATCACCGCGAAAATGGCGGGCAAGGCCAGGGCCTGGCCGCTGCCCTCGCGCCCGGCGCCCGATCCCAAGCGCGTCGCCGAAGCGGCGAAGCTACTCGGCGCGGCGAAGAACCCTCTCATCATTGCTGGCGGCGGTGCTTGCGACGCGGCCCAGGGCCTGCAGAAGCTTGCCGAAAAGCTCGACGCGCCGGTCTTCACCACCATCAACGGCAAGGGCGTCCTGCCGCCTGGCCACAGATTGGCGCTTGCCGGCAATCTCGGCATGGATGCGGCCCAGGACGAGCTCGCGGCGAGCGATGTCGTCCTCGCTTTGGGCACCGAATTCGGCGAGACCGAGATGTATCCGGCGGCACGCCCGATCGTTATCAAGGGCAAGCTCATCCGCGTCGACATCGATCCTTTGCAGCTCGTCAACCAGCTGCCGGCCGACATCGCGCTCTTCGCCGACAGCACGCTCGCGGTTCAGGCGCTCAATGACGCGATCGGCACGCATGCGGCCAAGCCCGGCAAGGGCGAGGCCCGCGCCGCTGGCCTGCGCAAGAAGATCGCCGCTGCCCTCTGGCCCGCCTGCAAGATCCATGGCCGACTGCTCGAAGCGATCAGCAAGGCCCTGCCGCAGGTCGTCATCGCCGGTGATCAGACCGAGCCCGTCTATGCCGCCAACCAGACCTATGAGGCACCCGGGCCCCGCTCCTATTTCAATTCGAGCACCGGCTATGGGACGCTGGGCTATGGCTTGCCCGCCGCCATTGGCGCCAAGCTTGGACAGCCTGATCGTCCGGCCGTCTGCCTCATCGGCGATGGCGGCTTGCAGTTCTCCCTGCCTGAGCTTGCTTCCGCCGTCGAGGCGCAGGTGCCGGTCGCGGTGGTCATCTGGAACAACACCGGCTATGGCGAGATCAAGGCCTATATGCGCGACCGCCAGATCCCGGAGATCGGCGTCGACATCTACACGCCCGATTTCGTCACTATCGCCAAGGGCCTCGGCTGCGAAGCCGTGCGCCCCGCCAATATGGCAGCACTCCATGACGAGCTCGTCAAATCGGCCAAGCGCAAGGTGCCGACCATCATCGAGATCAAGGCCACTGACAGCCTGGCGCGCGAGCTCGCAAGCTAAGGGAATGTGACGACCGGCAGGAGGCCGACGGAGGGATGGCCATCAGAGGAGACATCCTATGAGAGTGCTGGTGTTGGGCGGCGGCGTGGTCGGCGTCGCGGCCGCCTATTTTCTCGGCCGCGACGGCCACGAGGTCGAGGTCATCGAGCGGCGCGACAAGCTGGCGAGTGAGACCAGCTATGGCAATGCCGGCCTCGTCTCGCCGGGCGATTCCTATGCCTGGGCATCGCCGGCCGCACTCGCCGTCTTCATAAAATCGCTCTACCGTCCCGATCTCGGCATTAAGGTGAGGCCAAGCCTCGATCCCCATTTCATCGCCTGGTCTTTCAAGTTCCTGTTCGAATGCACCGATGCCCGCGCCTATATCAACACGATGCGCAAATTCAGGCTGGCACTCTATTCCAAGACCTGTATCAACGCGATCTCGGCCGACACGAAGGTCGCCTATGATGAAGGCCGCAAGGGCATCCTTTATTTCTACCGCTCGCAAGAAAGCCTCGATGCGGGCGCCAAGCATATGAAGATCCTGTCCGACAACGGCCTGACGCTGGACGTCATTGGCCGCGAACGAATGGTGGAGCTGGAGCCCGGCCTCAAATCCGCCGCGCACGAGATCGCCGGCGCGCTCCATTCGCCGCTCGACCAGACAGGCGATTCCTGCAAATTCTCGCGCAATCTGGCGCAATGGTGCGAGCACAATTTTTCCATGCGTATTCGCCACGGCACCACGATCAGCGCGATCGAGACCAATGGCGACCGCGTCAGCGCCGTGATGACCGACAAGGGCCGGATCACCGCCGACGCCATCGTCGTGGCGCTCGGCCCCGAAACGCCGCTCCTCACGCGGAAAATCGGTATCAATATCCCGATCTATCCGGTGAAAGGCTATTCGGCCACTATTCCACTGCCTGACCCGTCGCTGGGGCCTACCATGGGCGGCGTCGATGAGGACCGGTTGATCGCCTATTCGCGGCTCGGCGACCGCTTGCGCGTGGCGAGCACGGCGGAATTCGCCGGCTATGATCGCAGCCACAAGCCAGCCGACTTCAAGCGACTCCTCGCCACCGCGGGCGACCTCTTCCCCGGCTGCGTCGATGCGGCAAGGGCCGAATATTGGGCGGGCCTCAGGCCCATGACGCCCACTTCCGTGCCGATCCTCGGTCGCGCCCGCTACCGCAATCTCTTCCTCGATGTCGGCCATGGCCATGTCGGCTGGACAATGGCGGCGGGCTCGGGGAAATTCGTCGCCGATCTGGTATCGGACCGTATGCCCGAGATCGACACGGACGGCCTCCTCTATGTGAACTAACCCACATGCCCGGACCGCAAGTCACCATCGACCTCGAAAAGATCGAAGCCAACACCCGCACCGTCGTGTCCTGGTGCGAGGCCGCCGGCATCTCGATCTTCGGCGTCACCAAAGGCTCCTGCGGCATGCCGCAAGTGGCGCGCGCCATGCTGCGCGGCGGGGTCGCGGGTCTGGGTGAGTCGCGCCTCGAGAATATCAGGCGTCTGCGCGAAGCCGGCATCGAGGCGCCGGTGATGCTGCTGCGCAGTCCGCCGCTGTCGCTGATCGACGAGATCATCCGCTCGGTCGATATCAGCCTCAATTCCGAGCTCGCCGTCATCCGCGAATTGTCGCGCGTCGCCGAGCGCATGGGCCGCATTCACGACATCATCCTGATGATCGATCTGGGCGACCTGCGCGAAGGCATCTGGCCGGATGATCTCATTCCAACGATCGAGCAGATTCTCGATTTGCCCGGCATACGCATTGCCGGCCTCGGCACCAACCTCACCTGTTTCGGCGCCATCATCCCGACCGAGGTCAATCTCGGCCAGCTCACCGATCTCGCCGCGATCGCCCGCGAACGCTTCGCCCTCGACCTCACCTATATATCGGGCGGCAATTCGAGCTCGCTGCCGCTGCTGCTCTCCGGCAACATGCCGAAAGGCATCAATCACCTGCGCATCGGCGAGGCGATCCTGCAGGGCGGACGCGACACATTCCTCGATCAGCCGCGCGCCGAGCTCGATCGCGACGTCTTCCTGCTCTCCGGCGAGTTGCTGGAAGTGAAGACGAAACCCTCCATGCCGATCGGCATTTCCGGCGTCGATGCCTTTGGCGGTCGCCCGGTGTTCCAGGATATCGGCGAGCGACTGCGCGGCATCGTCAATATCGGACGCGAGGACGCCAATATCGAGGGCCTCCTGCCGGTGAAGGCCGGCGTCACGGTGCTTGGCGCCTCGAGCGATCATCTTATTCTTGATGTCACCGATGCGTCACCCGCGCCCAAAGTGGGCGACCGCGTGAATTTCCGCATGAGCTATGGCGCGCTGCTTGCTGCCATGACCTCGGAATATGTGGAGAAACTTCCCATGTATGACCGCCATACAGCCGCACCTCCGGCGCGCGTGAGCATCTTCGCCGAGGCGAGTGTCATGCCGGCTTTGCGCAAGCATTCGCTCGACGGCAGGCTTGCCAATATCGGCTATGAGGTTGACCTGAAATCCACGATCTCGGTCCCTGAGATTGCGGCGGCCCTTGAACGGCGCGCCGAGCCTTTGGTCTTCGGCGCCGACCATCGCGCGAGCTTTGCCGCGATGGAAGCGCTTGCGGGATCGCTCGATGCGTTCGGACTTGTGTGGTTCGATGCGATGGCGAGCGTCCTGCCGCAACTCCCAGGGACCGATGTAATGAGCGAGTCGGCGCTTTATCGCGCTTTGGGTCTTGCGGGTCCGCAAGGCGCGTTGACACCCAGGCTTTCGCCCGAGAATGTCGTCCTCATCGGCCTGCGCGAGACAGCGCCGGAAGAGGTCGCGATCCTGCAGTCATCGCCGGTGAAGGTCTTCACCATTGCCGATATCGACGCGCTCGGGATGCGAGAGGTCATTCGCCAGGCGGTCCAGATCGCCTCTGCCGGCATGCAGGGCTTCCATGTGAGCTACAATCCGGCCGTGACGGATATTCCGGGCTATTTGCCCGGAACCGGCGGCATCACCGTGCGCGAGACGCATCAGGCGATGGAAGCGATCCATCAGAGCAAGGCCATGCGCGCCATGGACATTACCGGCGTCGATGGCGAAGCGGAGCCGCGCTTCGCCTCGCTCATCGTCCACTTCGCGCTCTCGGCTTTCGGCAAGCAGATCCTCTGAGCTCAATTCCTCCTTCCCCCTTGCTGGGGAAGGAGGATTGAGGGGAACACTCACCCCGGCGCGTGGCACACGGCTTCGATATTGTTACCGTCGAGATCCAGGACAAAGGCGCCATAGTAATCAGCGTGATAATGCGGCCTGGGACCTGGCCCGCCATTGTCGCGTCCGCCTGCAGCAAGCGCGGCACGATAGAAATCATCGACCTGCTTGTGCGATGAGGCCGCGAAAGCCACATGCTGGCCGCCTTTCGGCTTGTCGCCGGTGCCGATCCAGAAATAGGGCTTGCCGTTTTCGCCGAAGCCCGCGGCATGGATATCCTCGCCCGCCATTTCCGGCGTGACCTCCATGATGATGCCGATGCCGAGCGGTTTCAGCGCCTTCTCATAGAAGGCTTTGGCTTTCTTGTAATCGGCAACCGAGAATCCGACATGATCCAGCATGGGTGACCCCTGTCATCCTGATCTGTTTACGCCAATCGTATAGCTCGCCTGCAGCACGCCACCCTCGAGCTTCTCGACATCGAATATGTATCTGGCGGCATCACTGGCGGAGAACACGCCGTCATCGCCATTCATGGTATCGCGATGAGGCCGTTCGCGATAGTCGGGATGGCCGGCGAAGATGATATCGCTCAGCGCATCGTCGAAGAGGAGCTGGGTGATCAGCAGCTCAGCCGCGCCGACCAGTATGCGCATATGAACATGCACGGTACGGCCCGAATACCAGCCCGGATAGACGCTGAGGAAACTCACGACCCCATCGGCATCGGTTGTCTGCCGGCCACGCAGGAATGAAGCGGCCTGGGCCGCCGTTTCTCCGTCATTGCACATCTTGGCCGCGCGCCCGGAATAGACGCCCTTCGCATTCACATGCCATATCTCCACATCCGCATTTTCGATCGGCTTGCACGTCTCTGCCTCGACGATGCGCAGGCTGAGACGCACGGGCAGGCCCGCGACGCCTTCGGTGACATCCTTTCGAACCGCGACGTCATTGGTGTGACAGGGGCCCGCCGTCTTGGCGAGCGTCGCGACGCATTGCGGGCTGGCCCGAAAGATCGGCGGCGGCAACTCGGCCGGCAAGCCAGCCGTTCCGCCAGCGCGGAAATCCGCCGCCGTCCAATCGAAGCTGCGCGTCGAGACGGACTCGCCGGAAGCATGCCGGCCGAAAGGCAGAAAACCAGCGCCGCCAGCGCCGATCAGCGCCGCACCACCCAGAACGATCATCCGCCTTTTCATGACCCTCATTCCGGTAGGAGCGCCCCTGGCTTGGCCAGCGACTTGAGCTTCGCCATCGCGAATTCGCATTCATAAGGTCCCTCGGCATAGGACCCAATCGCATAGGCATCGAAAGTGACGACTGCCTTGCTCGACCAGAAGCTCCAGCGGTCCAGCGCCTTCAGGTGATCGACGATCGTCTGCTCCGAATAATTCGGATCATCCGCCGGCTTGAACTCCTGACCGTCATTCTTGTCCTTCTTCTGCTCGGCGATCTGCTTGACGCAATCGGCCTTCAGCGCCGACTGGCCCTTGGCATCGAAGAGATCGCTAGCCTTGAGGTCGGCCCCTTTGCCGAGATCGATATTGATCGACGACGTGCCGCCATTGCCATGGGCGCCGCCGGAATTTTGATAGAGGTCGATCTTGGCGGAAATGAGCTTGGGCGAGGCATAGGTGATCGTCATCGCGGCATAGGCCATATAGGTCGTCTCATCGCGCGCCGCCTCCTTCTGCCGCCCGGTTGGCGCATCCTTGGCGATCTTGTTTACTTCGGTATTGAACAAGGTCTCGCCCTTCGGTTTGGGCGCAGCGAATTTGATCAGCGTGTAATCGATATCGTAGTGATGCGGATCGGCATCCTGCTGGATGAAGACAGGCGTCAGAAGGCTACCCGTGCCGGGACCGCTTTCGGGCTCGGCGGCAAGCAGGCGGCGCCGGTCCTCGGTCTCCGAGAGGATGCAGTTCGCCAGCTCAGTGCCCTGCTGATAGCCGCAATTATCTTCACGCGTCTTCACCCATTTGCGCTGCGACGCGCCCAATGCCTTGCGATCGCCACCGGTGAGCGCCGCGCGCAGCGTCGCATAGACCGCACCCATCGCATCATCCGCCGCCTTGAGCTTGGGGTCGGCGCAGATCGCCTTTTCGACGGCGCTTTCCGCCTTGCCGCAGTCGAAGGCCTGGGCCGGTGCCACGCCAGCCGTGAGCAGGAGGCCGGCGATCCAGTATCTGTTGAGCTGCATCATCTCCCTCATGTCCCTGGCCTTGGATCGATCGGCGTGATCGGACCCAGATTGAGCACATTTTCGAGAAGCTTTGCGGCGGCAAGCAGGCGAGCCTCGCCCCGGCAAGGCGCCGCGATCTGGATGCCGACCGGCAGCTTCTCCTGGGTGAAGCCGGCCGGAATCGAGATCGCCGTGGCGGCGACATTGGTGAAAGCATAGACGATGGCGAGCCATTCGACATAGTTCGAGAATTTGTGCCCGTCGCATTCGGCGACATAGCGCTGCTCGACCGGGAACGGCGCCACGATGGTGGCCGGACATAAGATGAGATCATAGCGCGTGAAGAATTCACGCGCCCGGCGGAACATCAGCCCGCGCTGCATTTCGGCGCGCGCGATCTCGGCGCCTGAGAGATTGAGCCCCTTTTCCACATTCCAGATGACATCAGGCTTGAGCTTGTCGCGATGGTTTTCATAGAGCGTCTTGAGGCCGGTGGCGAAACTGAGCGCCCGCAGCACCTGGAAACACTCATGCGCCTCGCGGAAATCGGGATGCGCCTCTTCGACGATGACGCCCGCATCGGCAAGCTTGTAGGCGGCGTGCTCCACGATCTCAGCGACTTCCGGATCGACGGGCGTGATGCCGAGATCGCGGCTGAAGGCGACGCGTTTCGGCTTCCAGCCCGACTGCGCTTGGGCCAGATAGGAGACATTCTCGCGCGGCAATGACAACGGGTCGGCCGGGTTCATTCCCACCATCGCATCGAAGAGCAGAGCGAGGTCTTCGACATTGCGCGCCATCGGCCCATCGACGCCGAGCGTGCCGTCGATCTTGCTGTAGACGCTGTTGGCCACCCGGCCGGGCGAGGGGCGCATGCCGACGACGCCGCAGAAGCTCGCAGGATTGCGCAAGGAACCGCCCATATCCGAGCCATGCGCCAGCCATGCCATGCCGGTGGCGAGAGCCGCTGCAGCGCCGCCTGAGGATCCCGCCGTCGAGCGCGACAGATTCCACGGATTGAGCGTGCGCCCGAACACCTCGTTGAAGGTATTGGCGCCGGCGCCGAATTCGGGCGTGTTCGACATCGCATAGACGATGCCGCCCTGGGCCTCGAGATTGTCGACCAGAATGTCCGAGACCTTGGGGATATGATTGGCAAAGATTGGCGAGCCCTGGGTCGAGCGCACGCCAGCGACGTCGTTCAGGTCCTTGATCGGGATGGGAAGTCCCGCAAGCGGGCCGCGCTCGGAAACGGGCTTCTGCATCAGCGCCTTGGCGTGGTCGCGCGCCCGATCGAAACAGAGCGTCGGCAGTGCGTTCACGCGGGCGTCGACCTGGCCGATCCGCTTTTCCAATGCATCGAGACAATCGAGTGGCGTGATCTCCTGATTGCGCAATCGTCTGATGATTTCGCGGGCATTCGACGAGATAAGGTCAGCCATGTCACCTCCGGATGGCCAGATTGAATCCATTTGCCGCCCTGGGGTCAATGGAGGTAGAACGCCGCAGCATTTCCCATGAGGAGACCAGAACATGAACGTGAAGGCATCGGCCAAGGGCCTCAATGAAGCGTGGGTCGAGCGGCGCAATAAAGCGATCTCCCGCGGCGCCGGCATGGCCGCCCCGATCATCGCGGCGCGCGCCGAAAACTCCGAATTGTGGGACATCGAAGGCCGCCGCTATGTCGATTTCGGCGGCGGCATCGCCGTGCTCAATACCGGCCATCGCCACCCCGCCGTGATGAAGCGCGTGCAAGAGCAGCTCAACGCCTTCACTCATACCTGCTTCACGGTGACGCCCTACGCGCCCTTCATCGAGCTCGCCGAGAAGTTGAACGCCGTCGCACCGATCTCGGGCGACAAGAAGAGCCTGTTCTTGACGACGGGCGCCGAAGCGGTCGAGAACGCCATCAAGATCGCGCGCGCTTATACCGGCCGCAGCGATATCATCTGCTTCCAGGGCAGCTTCCATGGCCGCACGCTGCTGACCATGACCATGACCGGCAAGGTCGTGCCCTACAAGACGAAGTTCGGCCCCTATGTTCCGGGCGTGTGGCATGTGCCCTTCCCGGTTGCCCACAAGGGCATCTCCGTCGAGGATTCGCTCCATGCCATCGAATGGCTGTTCAAGGCCGATGTCGAGCCCTCGCGAGTCGCCGCCATCGTGATCGAGCCGGTGCAGGGCGAAGGCGGCTTCTATGTGGCGCCCAAGGAATTGATGAAGGGCTTGCGCAAGATCTGCGACGAGCATGGCATTGTCCTCATCGCCGATGAAATCCAGTCGGGCTTCGGGCGCACCGGCAAATGGTTCGCCATGGAGCATATGGGGGTCGAGCCCGATCTGATGACGGTGGCCAAGTCGCTCGCCGGCGGCTTTCCGCTTTCAGGCGTCGTCGGCCGCGCCAAGATCATGGACGCGCCGGACCCGGGCGGCCTTGGCGGCACCTATGCCGGCAACCCGGTTGCCTGCGCGGCGGCCCTCGGTGTCTTCGAAGCCTTCGAGCAGGACAAGCTGCTGGAGAAGGCCGAGAAGCAGGGCAAGATCATGATCGACCGCCTGAAGGCGATCAAAGCCAGGGAAAAGGGCATGCCGATGGGCGACATCCGCGGCCTCGGCGCCATGTGCGCCTTCGAGGTCGTGACCGAGCGCGGCGGCAACAAGCCGGACGCGGCGGGCGCCAAGGCGCTGGTCGGCAAATGCCTCGAGCGCGGCCTCCTGATCCTGAGCTGCGGCGTCTATGGCGACACGATCCGCCTCCTCACCCCGCTCACCGCCTCGGAAGCCATCCTCAACGAAGGTCTCGACATCCTCGAATCCGCCATTTTGGGGAATTAACCAGGCTGCAGGCCGGGACAGGGCGACGGATTACCCATCCGTCTCCCGTCTTGGGCTTCGAGCAGCTTCTTGGAGACTTTCATGCATCGCCGTCTGATTCTGTCCGCGCTGGCTTCGGGCCTGACGGCCGCGGCCTTTCCCGGCATGGCGGACGCCGCGAAGCAGAACCGCATGCGCTACCAGGGCGCCGAGCAGGTCTATTTGACAATTATGAGCAGCCGGGCACGATCATCGTCGATACCGGCAGGCGCGCCCTTTTTTATACGCTGAGCGATAGCGAGGCTATCCGCTACGGCGTCGCCGTCGGCAAGGACGGTTTTTCCTGGGCGGGCATTGCCCAGATCGGCCGCAAGACCGAATGGCCGCGCTGGACGCCGCCCACTTCCATGATCAGGCGCAAGCCGGAGCTGGCCAAATTCGCCAATGGCATGCCGGGTGGCCCCGAAAATCCCTTGGGCGCCAGGGCACTCTATCTTTTCGCCAATGGCCGCGACACCTTGTTCCGCATCCACGGCACCAACGAGCCGCAATCGATCGGCAGCGCGGCCTCTTCCGGCTGCATCCGCATGCTGAACGAGGAAGTCACCGAGCTCTATGACCGTGTCTTCATTGGCACCAAGGTGATCGTGCTGTAGCGCCTGGATCCGGCAGCTGCGGCGCTGCGCCCCAGCGGAATTGCCGCCGGAAGGCGCCACATTAGCTGCGCCATGCCGAGAACGAATTGGACACCTCAACCCGCCGCCGATTTGCCGGACGGCCTCGTCCTGTTCGATGGCTATTGCCATGTCTGCTCAGGCAGCGTGCAGCTTCTTCTCAAACGCGACAGACAGCAGCAATTCGCTTACGTGCCCTGCCAGTCGCCCTGGGGCCATCAAATCATGGCGCGCTATGGCATCGACCGCGATTTCGCCGAAAGCTTCGCCTTCATCGACAAGGGCCGCATCCTGTTCAAATCGGATGCTGCCATCGCCATCGCGCGCCGGCTGCCTTATTGGCGCTGGGCTGGGATAGGGCGGATCATCCCGCGCTTCATCCGCGACCCGCTCTACGATCTCCTGGCGCGCAATCGCTACAAATGGTTCGGCAAGCGCGACCAGTGCCTGGTGCTGCCGCCCGAGGTCAAGGCGCGGTTCTTCACCGAAGCGCCCTGATCACGCATCGCGGCTCCGGCCGAACACCCCGAGCGCGCGGATCCGTTTCATGCTCTCATCGGCGCCCAGCCGAACATCCTTCGAGATCGTATCAAGAGAATATTCGTGCAGGCCCGCTTCCCGCGTGAGATCGCGCAGCTCGTCGAGAGATCCGATATCGCCGGGGCGCTCGACCGGACGAGCATCGTCATCGCGCATGCGCCTGAGCTCGGCCGCGACATCCTCTGCGATCCTGATCTCACCGCGCATCACCGCTGCATCGACCGATCCCAGCATAACGAGCTGCTTCTGCTTCTCGCTGGCATGGTTGGCCGCATCTCTGGGGCGGATCGGTTCAGAGAGGACGCAACGGCCGCCTGGCTTCAGCCATTCGTCAAATGTCCTGAGAAGGGCAAGCTGACTGGAGCGATCGGCAAATCTGAGAAAGCTGTGCGTGACGATGAGATCAGCGGCGAAGTGCCGGGCGGCCGCCGGCAGCTCGAGCTGCCCCGTCCGCAGCTCGATTCCATGGGTGGCGGCGAACTCGGCGCACAGGACGAGCGGCGATTGGCAGCGGTCAATGACTGTGAACCGGCAGCGCGCGATTAGTGAGGGCTCAATCACCGCCGCTGCATGCGCACAGGTCGAGACAACCCCGGTATCGGCCGACCCGACGATCACGATCTCTATGGCATCGCTGTGCCGGCCAGCTTCCGCCAGGATCAGCCGGAGGCGGGCGATAAGCGCCGGACGGTCGACCGCGATCCCCTTGTCGGGATACACGGCGCGCGTCGTGACGAATCTGAGGTGATAGCCCTCGCACGCGACACAAAGCCTGGGAGCGAGCTCGGCGATGCGGGATGCTTGCCCTGTGAGGTCCTCGCCGCAAGTTACGGGATCGAGCAGAGAAAGAGTGTTCGGCAATCTGGTTGGATTTCCCATGAGAGTTGCGGACGGGCTTGCGAGCATTGATCATGAATGCCGGAGACGAAGAAATCAACGATCGGACGACGTGACTTAATCCTCCCGAGATGCGCCGAAGAAGGCAAGCGCCCTGACGGTCGCTGGGATGCGTGCGATGTCTTCACCACAGGTCGCGGGATCGAGCAGGGAGGGCATGGCGGAGAAGTTCATTTGCTTTCCGGATCGGACCTACCTAAGGTCAAATCCATCTACGACACAAGCGGGAAGGGGAAAATCGATGGTCAGGCGACGTGTTGTTCTTGGCGGATTGCTTGCCGCCGCAGCTCTTCCCTATCCGCGCTTGCACGCCGAAGAGAACTTCTTCTCGGGCAAGACGATCACCTATATCATCGCGACGAAGCCTGGCGGCGGCTATGACACAGTGGGCCGGCTGGTCGCCAAATATCTCGAAGCGCATCTCCCCGGCTCGCGTATTGTCGTTAAGAACGTTCCCGGCGCCGGCCACCTGATCGGCTGCCAGGCGATCTATAGCTCCGCACCAGACGGCCTGACGATCGGCACTTTCAACACAGCCCTCATCTATTCGCAATTGGGCGGCATTCTCGAAACCGACCTCGATATGCACAAGATGAGCTGGATCGGCAAGGCCGCGGTCGAATCGAGAGTGATCGTGGTTTCCACCCTGTCCGGCGTCGCCAACGCCGAGGAGCTGAAGAACAAGGATCGCGAATTCAAGGTTGCGGCGAACGGCAAGGGCAGCGCGGTGCATGTTGAAACAATGCTGCTTGCCAGGAATTTCGGTTTCAACCTCAAACCCATTTTCGGCTTCGAGGGCACCGATGCCGAGCTGAGCATGCTGCGCGGTGAAGTCGACATCGTGCTCGCCTCGCGCAGCTCGATGGAGCAATTCGTGGCGAACGGCAATGGCCGATTCCTGTTGGAATTCGGCGGCGCCGCGGACTCGACGATCCCGCAGGCTACGTCCTTGGCCAAGACGGATGAAGACAGATCGATTGTCGCCCTGATCGACACCCAGGCGAAATTTGCCCGGGTGACGGCGGGACCGCCTGACATTCCGGCTGACCGCCTGCAGCTCTTGCGCGAGGCCTATCTTGCCGCCATGACGGATCCCGGATTCCTCGCTGAGGCGAAGACGTTGAAAATTCCGCTATCTCCCATGCCGGGCGAAGCGGTGGCTGAGCGAATGAACGCGGCCCTCGACCCTCCGGCAGAGATTCGGACGCTGATCAAGGGGCTGTTCAAGTAAGGCCCATGCTGTGACTCTCGTTCCGGCGCAAACCCGGGTCTGCGATGGCCATTGATACGAGCGTCCAGTCCCTCATCGGCATTGTTTCATCGCCCCATATGCTGATGCTGCTGATGGTCGGCGTCTGCATCGGGCTGATATTCGGGATCCTGCCGGGCCTCGGCGGCAAGCTCGGCCTGGTGTTCCTCATCCCCTTCACCGTCGGCATGGATCCTCTGGCGGGCGCCCTGTTCCTCATCTCGATGCATTCGGTCGTTCACACCAGCGGCGCCATCCCCAGCATTCTCTTCGGCATTCCCGGCACTGGCCCCGATGCCGCGACCATCATCGATGGCTATCCGATGGCCAGGAACGGCGAGGCCGGCCGGGCGCTCGGGGCGACTTTGTTCGCTTCCGGCATTGGCGGCCTGATCGGCGCCGCCTTTCTCAGCTTGTTCCTGCCCTTCGGCAGTGCGGTGGTGCTGTCCATCGGCATCGGTGAATATTTTCTGCTGGCGGTGCTCGGCATCACCTTCATCGCCTCGCTCAGCGGCCGCGATATCGTGAAGGGATTGATCGTCGGCATGTTCGGCCTGATGCTTTCCTTCGTGCGCCTGGACCCGCTGACCGCCGAGCCTCGCTATACATTCGGTCAGCTCTTCCTGTGGGACGGTATCGATCCGGTGACCGCCGTCATCGCGATATTCGCCATTCCAGAGCTGATCGCGATGGGCCGGCAGCTCGACGTGCACGATGTCTCGAGCCGCCCGGCCGGCCGCTATCTTTTCCGGGAAGTATGGGAAGGCTGCCTCGACGTATTGAGACACTGGTGGCTTACGCTGCGCACCTCGATCATCGGCGCGGTGATCGGCATGGTTCCGGGCCTCGGCGGCGATGTCGCGACCTGGTTCTGCTATGGCCATGCCGCGCATACATCCAAGACGCCCGAAAAATTCGGCAAGGGTGCGGTCGAAGGCGTCATCGCGCCGGAAACCGCCAACAATTCGAAAGAAGGTGGCGCGCTGGTGCCGACCCTTTATTTCGGCATACCCGGGAGCGCCAGCATGGCGATCCTGCTCGGCGCGCTTGTGACGCTGGGAATACAGCCTGGACCGCAGCTGGCGACCAACGGATCGAACATCGTCTGGGTCCTGATCTGGACACTGGCGCTCGCCAATATCCTGGCTGTCCTTCTTCTTCTTCTATGCGCACCCTGGTTCAGCATGCTCGCCGCGTTTCGCGTCCACCTGCTGGTGCCGTTCATCATTGTGCTATCCTTTTTGGGCGCCATCCTGGGCGGCGGCGCCTGGCAGAATCTGATCGTCATGGCGCTCCTCGGCAGCGTCGGCTATTTCCTGAAGAGATATGACTGGCCGCGCCCGCCTTTTGTCGTCGGCCTCGTTCTGGGGCCGATAGCGGAAGTGTCCCACCACCAGGCCATGGCGATCTGGGGTCCGGCTTTCCTGCTGCATCCGCTGGCACTTTGCCTTCTCGGTCTGATTGCCCTGACCATCCTCACCAATATCGTCAGGTTCTGGCGCATGGAGCGAAGCCATGAAGCTTGACGGCAGGCTGGCGGTAAGCCTGATGATGCTCGCCATCTTCCTCTTGTTCGTGGGCCAGGCCGCCTTGCTCTTCTCACCGGAGGCGCGGGCGATGCCTCTCCTGGTCGGAGTGCCGGCCATTGGGCTCTGCGTCTTGCAGATCATCCTCGATCTCAGGCGGCAAGGCGGTCAGGCCGTCAAGTCCGCGTTGGTGGCACTCGATGACCGCCCCTTGATCGCCTGGCTCGTAGCTTTCTTCTTTGGCATCATCGCTTTCGGATTCACCTATGGCGCGCCGCCTGTGGTGGCAGCCTATCTCTACTTCGCCGCGCGCGAACGCCCGCTGGTGGCGCTCGCCGGGGGCGCCTTCTGTCTCTTCGTGCTGCTGCTCATTTTCGAAAAGCTGCTCAACGTCCAGCTTTTCGAGGGGCTGGTGACGCCGCTTCTGACCTAGCGGCTCTATGTCTTCCGAGCCCAGGCCTGGAAGATGCGCGGCATGGAGATGACGGTGTCGGAACGTTCGACAAAAGCCCTGAGCTCCTGCTTGATGCGCGCCAGTTCATCTGCAGCCAGGACCTTTTCTGCCAGAAGGCCATCGCCGATCGCATCGAGTGTCAGCAGCGCAACATCCTTGGCTCCCCCTTGGCGCGAGAAAGGCTGGACCACCGTCGCCTGGGCGCTGTCAAATCCGGCATCTTCCAGGAGCAGAGCCAGCCGCCGCCCGATCAGCGGGTCGCCGCCCCGCCGCTGCGACAACGCAATATAAGACTCGAAATAGGTCCGGAAGGCAGCACAGTCCGGATAGGAAAAGTGCCCGGAAATGTCGATGTCCTCCACCAGGATCATGCCGCCTGGCTTGAGCGCCGTCATCGCCTGGGCAAGCAGCGCCTGCGGCTCGCGCAAATGGGTGAGGATGAAACGCGCATAGACGAGATCGGCGTCCTTGCCCGGCCAGGTTTTCGCGACATCGGTCGCCTCGAAGTGCACATTGCTGAGCCCATGTGCCTCGGCATCAGCGCGCGCCCAGGCGAGTTTCTCCTCATCGAGGTCGATGCCGGTAACATGGCCTGAAGGCCCGACGCGCCGCGCCAAAGCGAAAGTGACATCGCCGCCGCCGCAGCCAACATCGATTGCCGTGCGTCCGCTGAGATCACCCGCCCGCTCCAGATGCCGCTCGGTCGTCGGCGACAGCACGCCTGACAGGACCGCGAGTCGGGCCCGCCCCACTTTGCCGCCCTTGATCGGATAGGACTTCAACGCCTCTTTCGTCATGCCATTTCCTCCCCGGAGATACGTCGCGTTTGTCCCGTCAAGTTCCCGCAGTTGAGCCAATATCATGCAACTTCATTTGACAATTGGAGGTCAACGGCTTAGGTAGAATGTACCAAACAAGGTACCTAGGAAGTAGCTATGGCTCTCAGCATCAAGGACCCAGCAACAGAGAAATTGGCGCGCGATCTCGCCCGGCAAACAGGGGAGAATATTACGACCGCGACGCGGCGAGCGCTGGAGGAACGTCTGCGCCGGGTAACCGGCCTTCCCAAGCAAAAGCTTCTGCTCGAAAGCCTGGCGGAAATCCGTCGGCGCTGGGCGGCGATGCCTGAGATAGACCGGCGCGGCGCCGATGAGATCATCGACTATGATGCGCACGGCCTGCCGCGCTGATGGTCCTTGACACTTCCGCCATAGTAGCCATCGCGCTCAATCAGCCTGAGGCAACTGTATTCGAACGGTTTATCGCCAGTGACGCGGTGCGGCTGATATCGGCCGCAACGGTGCTCGAAGTAGCAATGGTCCTGGAAACTCGCCGCGGCGAGGCCGCCGCTCATGAATTCGATCTGTGGCTTCACAAGGCCGGCGTCGACATCATCGCCGTCGATGCCGATCAGGTCGAAGTCGCTCACCGCGCCTGGCGCCGCTTCGGCAAAGGCCGCCATGCCGCGGGGTTGAACTATGGCGACTGCTTTTCCTATGCCCTTGCTTATACCCGTCAGGAGCCCCTTCTGTGCAAAGGCGACCACTTCAGCAAGACCGATATTGGCCTGGCCGAAATCAATCCGACTTAGCACGTCCCATCCCCGACTCTGACCGATCGCTGAGTGGTTGCGGTTCTGGTACATAGCTCATCGTTCCAAATGGCCTGATTCCAGAACCAATACCTGGCGCTCTCGCTACAAGTCCTAACCTCGCTTCATTCCAAAGCATTCCACCGGGAATCATTGGGCGACTTCGAGACTGAGACTCAAACTGACTTCTGGTAATCCTTCACATCGGCAAAGGCGATCTTGGGCCAGCGCTCCTGCTCATATTGCAAGAGGAATTGGCTGCCGGCGAGGAATACCGGCGCCCGGTCGAGGTCGCGTGCCATGCCGGAGCGGTTGGCCTCGATGAAGCGCTCGAGCTCGGCTTCATCATCGCACGAGATCCACCGGCAGACCGAGAAGCGCGGCGTCTCATAGGCGATCGGCAAGCCATATTCGCTCTGCAGGCGTTCGGCCAGCACGTCGAGCTGCAGCGCGCCGACAACGCCCACCATGGCATTCGATCCGTCATAGGGCAGGAAAAGCTGCACCACGCCCTCTTCCGCCATTTGCTGGAGCGCCTCGCGCAGCTTCTTCGCTTTCATCGCATCCTGCAATTTGATGCGGCGCAGGATTTCGGGCGCGAAGCTCGGCACGCCGCGGAACACCAGGTCCTCGCCTTCGCTCAGCGTATCGCCGATGCGCAAGGTGCCATGATTGGGAATGCCGACCACATCGCCGGCATAGGCTTCATCTGCCACCGAGCGGTCCTGGGCGAAGAAGAATTGCGGGGCGGAGAGCGACATCGGCTTGCCGGTGCGCACCAGCTTCGCCTTCATGCCGCGCTGCAATTTGCCGGAACAGACGCGCAGGAACGCGATGCGGTCGCGATGATTGGGATCCATATTCGCCTGAATCTTGAAGACGAAGCCCGACATCTTGGGTTCGCTTGCTTCCACCATACGGCTTTGCGCCTGCTGGTTGCGCGGCGATGGCGCATAATTGCCGAGCCCGTTGATGAGATCGCGCACGCCGTAGTTCTTGAGCGCCGATCCCCAGAAGACGGGGGTCAGATGGCCTTCGCGAAACGAGGTCAGGTCGAACGGCTTGGAGCCGTCGCGCGCCAGCTCGACCTCGTCCTGGAAGTGCTTTGCTTCATCTGCCGGTAAGAGGCCTGCGATCTTCGCATCGTCCGGTCCGGTGAGCGCGGTTGCGGTCTCCTCCGAATCGAGGCCGCGCATCGCCGTCCTGAGGAGATCATAGGTGCCGACGAAGCTGCGGCCGCGCCCGACCGGCCAGGTCATCGGCGTGACATCGAGCGCCAGCGTCTTCTCGATCTCGTCGAGCAGTTCGAAGGGATCGCGCGATTCACGATCCATCTTGTTGATGAAGGTGACGATCGGTATGTCGCGCAGGCGGCAGACTTCGAACAATTTGCGGGTGCGCGCCTCGATGCCTTTGGCGGCATCGATCACCATGATGGCGGAATCGACCGCGGTCAGGGTGCGGTAGGTGTCCTCGGAGAAGTCGGCATGGCCCGGCGTGTCGAGCAGGTTGAAGACATGGCCGCCATATTCGAAGGTCATCACCGAGGTGACGACGGAAATGCCGCGCTGGCGCTCGATCGCCATCCAATCTGACCGGGTCGAGATGCGGTTCTTCTTGGCCTTGACTTCACCGGCAAGCTGGATGGCGCCGCCAAACAGCAGAAATTTCTCGGTCAAGGTCGTCTTGCCGGCGTCCGGATGCGAGATAACCGCGAAAGTGCGCCGCCGCGCCACTTCGGAAGTGGTCGATGTTTGCATGATGTTCATGATTTTGGGCTCTCTAGAGCAAATCTCGCCAAAATTGAAGGCTTTGGCGATAAGGTTTTGCTCTGATTACTATATTGGCGCGCGTCCTAGCATCTCAGACCAGCCATGCCAACCCTGCGCCCCAGGGATCATTGCAGTGCAGCATAGACCGGGTTAAAAGGCCACCTAGCTGAGACCAAATTAGACCAATGGCAGAACCACATAGCGACCCGCGGCCGTTGTCGCCGCATCTGCAGATCTACCGGCCAATGCTGACCATGATGATGTCCATCGTGCACCGCATCACCGGCGTCGGCCTCTATTTCGGCATCATCCTGCTCATCTGGTGGCTGATGGCGGCGGCCATCTCGGCCGATTATTTCGCCCTGACCCAGACCATTTTCGGCCATTGGCTCAGCAAGCTCGTGCTCTTCGGCTTCACCTGGGCGCTGCTCCACCACATGCTGGGCGGTTTGCGCCATCTTTTGTGGGACACCGGCCACGGCTTCAAGCTCACAACGGTCGAATGGCTGGCGCGCCTCAATATCGCGCTCTCCATCCTCCTGACTCTGGCGCTGTGGATCGGCGTCTATCTCATGCGGGGCACGCTATGAAGACGCCGCTCGGCAGCGTGCTGGGATTGGGCTCCGCCAAGACCGGCACCGAACATTGGTGGCTGCAGCGCGTCACCGCGATCGCCAATATCCCGCTCGTCCTCTTTCTCATCGCCTTCGTCCTCTGCCATCTGGGCGCTGACCGCGCCGCGCTGGTCGCGAGCGTCAAACATCCGCTGATCGCCATCGCACTCGTAATGTCTTTCCTGTCCATTCTCTGGCATATGCGGCTCGGCATGCAGGTCGTCATCGAGGATTATGTGCATGGACGCTGGCGGCTCGTCCTTCTGTTGGGCAATGTCTTCTTCACCATCGCTCTGGGCGTTGCCGCCCTTTATGCGATCCTCTCTCTCAGCTTCGGAGCCTGATGCGATGGCCGTCGCGCCAAAGTCCAACGGAGCCAGTGCGCCCAAGAGCTTCTCGATCGGCGATCGCGCCTATCCCATCACCGATCACAGCTTCGATGTCGTCGTGGTCGGCGCCGGCGGCGCTGGCCTCAGGGCAACGCTCGGCGCCTCGCAAGCCGGCCTGAAGACCGCCTGCATCACCAAGGTGTTCCCGACCCGCTCGCACACTGTCGCGGCGCAAGGCGGCATCGCCGCCTCGCTCGGCAATATGGGCCCCGACAACTGGCGCTGGCATATGTATGACACGGTCAAGGGTGCCGACTGGCTGGGCGACCAGGACGCCATCGAATATATGTGCCGCAACGCGCCGGTCGCCGTCTATGAGCTCGAGCATTTCGGCATGCCCTTCTCGCGCACCGAGGAAGGCACGATTTATCAGCGCCCCTTTGGCGGCCATATGATGAATTTCGGCGATGGCCCGCCGGTGCAGCGCACCTGCGCCGTCGCCGACCGCACCGGCCATGCCATGCTGCACACGCTCTATGGCCAGTCGCTGCGCTATTCGACTGAGTTTTTCGTTGAGTATTTCGCTCTCGACCTCATCATGGAAGACGGCCAGTGCCGCGGCGTGATGGCGCTGTCGCTCGAAGATGGCACGCTGCACCGCTTCCGCGCCCATCGTGTCATCCTCGCCACTGGCGGCTATGGCCGCGCTTATTTCTCGGCAACCTCGGCCCATACCTGCACCGGTGACGGCAATGCCATGGTGCTGCGCGCCGGGCTGCCGCTGCAGGACATGGAATTCGTCCAGTTCCACCCGACCGGCATCTATGGCGTCGGCGTCCTCATCACCGAGGGCGCGCGCGGTGAAGGCGGCTATCTCACCAATTCGCAAGGCGAGCGCTTCATGGAACGCTATGCGCCCTCCGCCAAGGACCTCGCCTCGCGCGATGTCGTCTCGCGCTCGATGACCATCGAGATCCGCGAGGGCCGTGGTATCGGGCATGAGAAGGATCACATCCATCTCCATCTCGAGCATCTCGATCCCAAGATCCTCGAGGAGCGCTTGCCCGGCATCAGCGAGTCGGCCAAGATCTTCGCCAATGTCGATGTGACACGCGACCCGATCCCGATCGTGCCGACGGTGCACTACAATATGGGCGGCGTGCCGACCAACTATCACGGCCAGGCGCTGGCCGGCGACGGCAGGGATCCCGAGAAAGTCGTGCCCGGCCTCTATGCAGTGGGCGAAGCCGCCTGCGTCTCCGTGCACGGCGCCAATCGGCTCGGCTCCAATTCGCTCATCGATCTCGTCGTCTTCGGCCGTGCCGCTGCGCTCAAATGCGCGGAAGAGATCGAGCCCAATATGTCGCATGCCGAATTGCCGAAGGGTGCCGGCGAAGCTTCGGTCGCCAGGCTCGACCGCTACCGCTTCGCCAATGGCTCGACGCCGACGGCGCAGTTGCGCAACCGCATGCAGAAGACCATGCAGAGCAATTGCGCGGTGTTCCGCACCGGCGAGGTGCTCAAGGAAGGCGCCAGACTTATCGATGAAGTGTGGCAGGCGACCGGCGACATCAACGTCTCGGACCGCTCGCTGATCTGGAATTCCGATCTCGTCGAGACGCTCGAATATGACAATCTCATCCTGCAGGCGGCGGTAACGGTCGAGGGCGCGCTCGCCCGCACCGAGAGCCGCGGCGCTCACGCGCGCGAGGATTTTCCGAACCGCGACGATGAGACCTGGATGAAGCACACACTGTCCTGGGCCGATGACGGCAAGCGCCAGGTGACGCTCAGCTATCGTCCGGTGCATGACTACACGCTCTCCAACGACATCGCCTACATCAAGCCGAAGGCGCGGGTCTATTAGAAATAGGAAGACAGATGGTCGCCTTCACCCTACCGCAGAATTCCAAGGTCGACGCCGGCAAGACCTGGCCCGCGCCAAGTAAGGGCGATCTCAAGGAGTTCCGCATCTATCGCTGGTCGCCGGATGATCACCGCAATCCACGCCTCGACACTTACCATGTCGACATGAAGTCCTGCGGGCCGATGGTTTTGGACGCGCTGATCAAGATCAAGAACGAGCAGGATGCGACGCTGACCTTTCGCCGCTCGTGCCGCGAAGGCATTTGCGGCTCCTGCGCCATGAATATCGACGGCACCAACACGCTTGCCTGCCTCAAGGCGATCGAGGATGTGAAGGGGCCAGTCAAGATCTATCCTTTGCCCCATATGCCGGTGGTCAAGGACCTCGTCCCCGACCTCACCCACTTCTATGCCCAGCACCGCTCGATCGAACCCTGGCTCAAGACCACGACGCCGACGCCGCAGGCCGAATGGAAGCAGTCGCATGCCGACCGCGCCAAGCTCGATGGGCTTTATGAATGCATCCTGTGCGCCTGCTGCTCGACCTCCTGCCCGAGCTACTGGTGGAACGGCGACCGCTATCTGGGCCCCGCCGTTCTGCTCCAGGCCTATCGCTGGCTGATCGACAGCCGCGATGAGGCGACCGGCGAGCGTCTCGACAATCTCGAGGACCCGTTCCGGCTCTATCGCTGCCACACGATCATGAACTGCGCCAAAGCATGCCCGAAGCATCTCAATCCGGCCAAGGCGATTGCCGAGATCAAGAAGATGATGGTCGAGCGGCGGTTGTAGTTATTCCTTCTCCCATGGGGAGAAGGATGTCTGCGCGAAGCACAGACAGGATGAGGGGATCGGCTCTCTCCGGATAGACCTTGTCCCCTCACCCTAACCCTCTCCCCATGGGAGAGGGAATCATCCCTTATACTTGCTCACCCTGAGCGCCAGCGCCGACAGGCCCACCGTCAGCACCAGCAATATGGTCGCGATCGCGTTGATCGAGGGATCGAGCGTCGTCCGCATCTTGCCCCACACGAAGGTCGAGATCGTATTGCCGCCGCCAATGGTGAAGGAGGCGATTATGAAATCGTCGAGCGAGATGGCGGCGCTGACCAGCGCCGCGCCGACAAGGGCGCTGGCGATCTGCGGCAAGGTGACAAGGCGGAAGGCCTGAAGTCGCGTGGCGCCAAGATCGCGCGCCGCATCGACGGTCGATTGATCAAAGCGCGAAAGCCGCGCCATCACGATCAGGATGACAAAGGGTTGCGAGACCAGGACATGGCCGAGCACGACGACCGGCAGGCCCAGGCCCAGACCCAGGCCGCGCACGAACAGCACGACAATGGCGATGGCGACGACGAGCGGCGGCAGCAGTACCGGCAGCGACAGAGCGGCAAGCACGGCGCGTGTCGCATTGGGCGTCACTTTCATGAGACCGATCGCCGCCAGCATACCGCTCAGCGTGGCGAGGATGGCGGTCGAGAACGCCACGATCAGGCTCGTCCAGAAGGCGGAGTGAAAGCCAGTATCGGCGAGGAGCTTGCCATACCAGTCAAGGGTGAAGCCGCCCATCGGAAAGCCGATCAGCGCATTGGCGCCGAAGGAGAAGACGACGACAAGCGCGATCGGCCCCAGCATGAAGAGGAGGAAGAGAGCGAGGATGACGCGCCAGATCATGGCGATGCTCCGGCGGAATGCCGCATCATCCGGCCGCCCAGACCGGCGATGAGCGCAATGAGCGCGAGGCAGGCGAAGAGCAGGCCGAAGGACAGCGCCGATCCGGCCGGCCAGTTGAAATTGGTCGAGAATTCGAGCAGCACGAACTGACCGAGCATGCTTCCCGACGTGCCGCCAAGCAGCATCGGCGTCACATAATCACCCGCCGCCAGCAGGAAGCAGAAGGCGAAGGCTGAGAACAGGCCGGAGAGCGCCTGCGGGATGATCACCTTCGTCAGGACCTGAAGGGCCGAGGCGCCAAGATCGCGCGCGGCCTCGATCGTCGTCTCCGAGACATTCCGCAAGGAGGCATAGATCGGCAATATGGCGAAGGGCAAAAGGAAATGCACAAGCGCGATGACCACAGCACCGCGGCTGTAGATGAGAAAAGCGAGTGGCTGATCGGTGAGGCCCAGCGCCATCAGCGCCTGGTTCAACAGCCCGTCGGCGCCGAGGATCGATTTCCATGCATAGATCTTGACCAGATAGCCGCCGAACAAAGTGATGAGTGTCGCGACGAGCAGCAGATCGCCGAAACGCCCGGCCTCGAAGCGCGCCGCATAGGCGAAGACGAAGCCGAGTGCAGTGCAGAGGAGACCGACCAGGAGGCCGACCAGCAGCGTATAGAGAGTGAGGTCGCCATAGACGGTGAAAAAGCGCTGCCAGGCGGCAAGCGAGACATCGGGCTGCAGCTTGAAATTCTTCACCGACCAGAAACTCACGATAAACAGCAGCACGATCGGAATGGCGAAGACGAAAGCGAGAACCGCAGCCGCCGGCGCCAGGAAGAAGTTGAAATAGCGCGTCATGGCGCACCGGCTTCGATGACCTGCTGATCCTTGCCGTCCCAGCCCACGTTGAGGCTGACGCCCGCGCGATAGCGCTCGGCGGCATCGGCGGCGCTTGAACGCAGGATCAGCGTCTCGTCCGACGGCAGCTTCAGCGACACTTTGAGCGATGAGCCGAAGAACACCGCATCGATAACGACGGCCTTGATGCCGTCCTGCCGGACCTCGACACGCTCCGGCCGCACCACGACGCGCACCGGCCCGTCGGCGCCCTTGCTGTCGAATTCGGGACCCGTCTTGAGCCTGACCCTGCCATTGCGCCGCTCGCCGGCGAGGATCGTGGTCTCGCCGACAAAGTCGGCGACGAACAGCGTTGCCGGGTGAAGATAGATGCGGTCCGGACTGCCGATCTGCTCGACGCGGCCCTGATTCATCACCGCCACCAGATTGGCGAGCGCGAAGGCCTCGCTCTGGTCATGCGTGACGAAGATGAAGGTGCCGCCGATCTCCTGATGGATGCGGCGCAACTCCTCCTGCATCTGATGGCGCAATTTGAGATCGAGGGCGGCGAGCGGCTCATCGAGGAGCAGCACCTTGGGCCGCATGATGAGGGCGCGCGCCAGCGCCACGCGCTGCTGCTGGCCGCCCGACAAACGGTCGATGCTGCGCTCGCCATAGGACTCGAGCCGCACCAGGCGCAAAGCTTCTAGCGTGCGCTCGGTGATTTCCGCGCGCGGCCGCTTCTGCAGCGCGAGACCGAAAGCGACATTTTCAGCGACGGTCAGATGCGGGAACAGGCCATAGCTCTGAAACACCATGTTGGTCGGGCGCTTCTCTGGCCCGAGCCGCGTGACATTCTGGCCCTCGATGGCGATCTGACCCGCCGAGGGCTCGATGAAGCCCGCGATCATGCGCAGAAGTGTGGACTTGCCGCAGCCCGACGGCCCCAGAATGGCGCAGAAGTCCCCCGCCGCGACATCGAGATCGAGCGGGGCCACGGCGGTGACCGGGCCGAAGGATTTGGAGATGCCCGAGAGGCGGAGGAGTGGCGCGGTAGTCATGGCTTGCACCACACTATTCCCTGCCCCTTGCGGGGAGGGTCGACCCGAAGGGTCGGGGTGGGGGTCGAGTGGTGTCCATCATGAGCATCTGTATTGGTGAACCATCCCCCATCCGGCACTTCGCGCCACCTTCCCCGCAAGGGGAAAGGATGGACGCGATAGGCGGAGATACGGAATCACGCCTTCAGGAAGCGCTGATATTCCTCCATGACCTGCGCATGGGTGACGAAATCGCCTTCCGCCTCGATCGGCCAGAACGGATAGAAGCGCGCTTTCTCGAAAAGCTTCGGCAGATTGTCGTACTGGTAGATCTTCTTGTTCTTCTCATCGACCAGAGGCAGCGCCGCCTTGGTGATGACCGCCTGGGTCAGCGCATCGGCGATCTGCTTCTGGCCGTCGGCCGAGATCGACTGGCCGAGCATCTTGTAAGCAAGGTCGCGATTGGGCGCGCCCTTGGGGATGGCGAGCGTGTCCATGAACACCATGGCGCCTTCTTCCGGCACGACGAAATCGAGCACCTTGTTCTTGGCGGCGGCGAAGCCGACCATCGCATCCCAGCCGATGGCGGAGGTCACCACTTCACCGCGCGCGAAGAGATCGACCGCTTCGCCGTAAGATGCCGAGAAGGTGCGCGCATGCTCCTTCTTGATCGTGATCAGGAAATCGATGGTCTTCTTGAGCTCGTCCATGGTGAGGCGCGTCGCGACCTTGGCGCCGGTGACGATCGGCGACCAGGTGGCGAGAAGCCCGGTCATGTCGTCGACCATCGCGACCTTGCCCTTGACGTCGTCTTTCAACGCATCCTTCCACGAAGTGGGCTTCGCCGTCGCCGCGGGATCATAGACCATCGACAGCGTGCCCCAGGTGAACGGCACCGCATAGAGCTTGCCGTCCTTGCGGATCGTCTCGACATTGAGAAATTCCGGGAAGATGTCGCCGATGCCCGAAACCTTGCTCTCATCGATGGGCTCGATCAGGTCGGCAGCGACGAGGATCGGTATATGGCCATAATAGATGGTGATGAAGTCGATCTGGCCGGCGCCGCCCGCTTGCAGCCTGGTGATGATCTCTTCATTGGAGTTGATATAGGTCGTCGCCAGCGCGATGCCGTTGTCCTTGAGAAACGAGCCGAGCTTCAAGGGCTCGTCATAGCCCTGCCAGCCGAGCCAGTTCACCGCCGTGTCGGCATGAGCGGGAAGGCCACCCACAGCAAGCGAGCCCGAGGCCGCTGCCATTGCCGCCATGAACTGGCGGCGGTCCATTTTCATGAGGCGGGTAAGATCGTCCTTGTGAATACCCATCGCGTTTCTCCCTGATCCTGGTTCTGGTTCTCGTCTCAGCTTCTCAATAGTCCGGCGCGACGCCGAAGATCACCTTGGCCGGCCGGTCCGACGTGTTGAAGAACGCATGCCGCACACCGCCCGGAATGAAGGCGGCATCGCCGGCATTGAGCTCCCACCAGTTCGGCGTCTCGTCGGGCAGATAGATGTTGCTCCGTCCGTCCAGATTGTAGATCACCTTGTCGCCCTTGTGGCTGATGAATTCACACTCCTGTCCGGCATAAAGGTCAATAATACCGACGGTCAGTTTTTCGGTTGCGCAGACAAGCCCGACGCGCATCGGCCGCTCCTCGCCCACGATCTCATAGACATACTCGCCGGGCCGGACGAGGCAGGCGCGCTGCGCCTTGTTCGGCTTCACCGGCGGAAAGGCCCCGAGCGCGTGGCGTTGATCGAGCCTGATCGTCTCGAGCCATGGCTGCTTGGCCGCATAGGCTTCGACCGCTTCCAGGGTGCGCGGCGTCAGGCATTCGAGGATATGCGAGGTTTCCGAGCCGAAATTATAACCCCAGTGCCAGGTATTGGGCGGGAAATAGAGCGTGTCGCCTTTCCTCAGCACATGCACCTCGCCGGTTTCCGGACAATGGAACGTGAACTCGCCTTTGAGGCAGTGATAGGTCTCGGCGCAATTATAATAGGTCTTGAAGTCGGGCGAGTTGCCGAAGCGCGACCCGACCGTCATCTCGAAGCTCATCATGTGGATCTTGGGGCTCGAGCCATAGATCCAGTCGGACACATAGCGCGCTTTCTCATCGCCCCACAGGAAGCGCGGCACGTCCTGCGCCTTAATCAGCGTTGCTCTCTCATAGGAGATGCCTTCCGGGCCTTGCGGCTTGAACTTACTCTTCTGGTTCATTGCGGGTCCATTGCAGGAGACGCGCCGCGACCTTGGCCTTCATGTCCTTGTCGAAGCGCATCAGGTTGAAGTTTTCCGAAAGCCACAACCCGTCAACGGCGAGCCTGATGATCGTCGCCAGAACCGGATCGATGCCATCCGTCTCGACCTCGGCCTGGGTCCGCGCGCCCTGCGCGCGGACGGGATCGAGCTTCTCCGGGAACGACAGCAAGGCGGTGGTGATGGAAGAGCAGAGACTGTCGAAGCCCGCCCCCGTCAGCGGCGTCATGCCGAGGCTCGCTTTAAGATAGGCGCGCGTGAAGCGGCCCTTGGCGTCCGGATCATCGGCGCCCGCCTCAGCGAGCGCGTCATCGAACCAGGCGATCGAGCGTTCGATCATCGCCGCGGCGAGATCTTCCTTGGAGCGGAAATGATAGAGCAGCCCGCCCTTGGAAATTCCGGACTGCGCGGCGACCGCATCGAGGGTGAGGCTGCGCACGCCGTCGCGGGTGACAACCGCTTCGGCGGCATCAAGCAGCTGGGAGCGCGTATCGCGGGCAGCCTGGGTGGCCATAACTCAACTGTACCGTCCGGACGGTTTGTGTCAAGTCGATCCGAAAATAAAGGATTAAACACTATCCGCAATGAGGGGTTGAACGTAACGGCAGTCTGGAGTTGAGTTCAGCCAGGCATTGGGGGTTTACGCATGCATATTCTCGTCGCCCTGGCGGGCATCATTGGCGCCATTGGCATCTGGTACTGGCGCTTCAAGGCGGCCAAGGAAACCGCCGATGAAGTCACCGACATGGCCGGGCGCGCCTGGGGCAAGTGGAAGCGCTACAAGTTTCGCAAGAAGGCCGAGTCCTCGCCGGTCGAGGCCGTCGATGATCCCGTGGCCGCGGCCGTCATCATGATGCTGGCGGTGGCGGCGGAGGAGCATCCGCTGACGCCCGTGGCCGAAACGGCGATCCGCGACGAGGTCGTCAAGACGATGGGCATCGCCGATCCGACCGAGCTCATGGTGTTCGGCAAATGGGTCGCCTCCCATGTGGAGGACGCCAACAACGTGTCGCTGCGCTATGCCAAATTATGGATGCGCGACCTGTCTGAGAGCGAAAGAGCGGATTTCGTCAAGATGGTGCGCCGCGTGGCGGCGGCCGACGGCGAAGTCACCGCGCGCCAGCAGTTCAAGATCGCCAAGCTCGCCGAGCGTCTGGCGCTGAAATGATCAGCCGACCACACGCCAGCTGCCGTCGCGCATCTCGCAGGCCGTGCCTTCGATGACTTCCGGCTCGCCGTCGACCCAGATCGTGTGATCGAAATCGCGGCACATGCGGTCGTCATCATCGCGATAGGAGCGCCGCGGCCGGAAGCGGCCGCGATGGCCGGTCTCCGGATTGTCCCAATAGGCCTCGCGCCCGGATGAGAAGGAACGGTTCGCCGCGTAATAGGCGCGCTCGCGGTCATTGTCGTCGAGATTGCGCCCGACGGCACCACCCACCACGGCGCCAAGTGCGGCACCGAGTATGGTCGCCGCCGCGCGACCCTTGCCATGGCCGATCGTATTGCCGAGAAGGCCGCCCGCAACACCGCCAACGACGGCACCGCCGGTTTCCTTGGGGCCAGCATCCTGGGTGCACCCGGCGAGCAACAGGCCCAGAGCGGCTATGGCGACGACAGACTTCGATTGCATTTGACTTCCCCAGCATTCTAAACAGGCCTCATCCCCTGAGGCGCATGCATAACTGGTTAGGATCGCGCGGTGGCGGCAACAGGGGCGAAATGTGGTAAGTCTTAGGCATAATTAGGCAAAGTTAACCAAATGTCACTGAGCGACCTCCCGACCCTCATGGCGGCCCAGGGCTTCACCGAGCGTGATGAGCCGATCTCGCTGTTCGAGGAATGGCTGAAAGATGCCGGCAAGAGCGAGCCCAATGATCCCAATGGCATGGCGCTCGCCACTGTCGATGAGGAGGGTCTGCCCAATGTCCGCATGGTGCTCCTGAAGGCGGTCGATGGCAGGGGCTTCGTCTTCTATACGAATTTCGAAAGCCAGAAGGGCCACGAGCTGCTTTCCGCGAAGAAAGCCGCTCTGTGCTTCCACTGGAAGACGCTCCGTCGCCAGGTGCGGGTGAGAGGCCTCATCGAGACGGTGACTGACGCCGAGGCCGACGCTTATTTCGCCTCGCGCCCGCGCGACAGCCGCATCGGCGCCTGGGCTTCGCAGCAATCGCGTCCGCTCAAAGGCCGCTTCGAGCTCGAGGCGGCGGTCGCGATGTTCGGCGCGCGCTATGCGTTGGGCGAAGTGCCGCGCCCGCCTTACTGGTCGGGCTTCCGGCTCAAGCCGCTCTCGATCGAGTTCTGGCATGACCGGCCCTTCCGCCTGCATGACCGCGTCGTCTTCCGGCGCGAGACGCCTGATGGCAGCTGGAGCAAAACCCGGCTATATCCGTGAACCAACGCGGATAAGTGAAGCATGACGACATCTCCCGAGAGTGAACGCAAGACCTTGATCCTGACCGGCGCGTCGCGCGGCATTGGCCATGCGACGGCGAAACGCTTCTCGACCGCCGGCTGGCGGGCGATCACCGTATCGCGCCATCCTTTCCCGGAAGACTGCCCGTGGGATGCGGGCCCTGAGGATCACATCCAGGTCGATCTGGCCGACCCCGTGGCGACGATCGAAGCGATCGGCCAGATGAAGGAGCGTCTCAAGGCGCAAGGCTCGCGCCTGCATGCCCTCATCAACAATGCCGCCATCTCGCCCAAGAAGCCGGGTGGCGGCAGGCTCAATTCCATCGAAACCGACGAAAAGGACTGGAAGAGGGTTTTCCAGGTCAATTTCTTTGCGCCGATCATGCTCGCCCGCGGTCTCATCGACGAGCTGGCGCGCGCCAAGGGTGCGGTCGTCAATGTCACCTCGATCGCCGGCTCGCGCGTCCATCCTTTTGCCGGCGCCGCCTACTCGACATCGAAGGCGGCCCTTGCGGCGCTGACGCGCGAGATGGCCGCCGATTTCGGTCCTTTCGGTGTGCGCGTCAATTCCATCTCGCCGGGCGAGATCGAGACGTCGATCCTCTCGCCCGGCACCGAGAAGATCGTCGCCCAGATCCCGATGCATCGCCTGGGCCAGCCCGAGGAGGTGGCGAAGTCTATCTATTTCCTGTGCACCGATGCGTCGAGCTATGTGACCGGCGCCGAGCTTCACATCAATGGCGGGCAGCATGTCTGACACCAGCCAGCATATCAAACGCAACGCATTGCGGCCGGAGACCATCGCGGCCCACACACTCAGATCCACTGACGAGGCGACCGGCGCGGTCGCACCCCCGCTCTATATGTCATCGACCTATGCGCGCGATCAGAACTACACGCCGAAGCTCAAGGAAAATTACATCCGCAATGGCAATCCTACACTGTGGCAGGCCGAGCAGGCGATCGCGGCACTCGAGCACGGCGAGGAGGCCCTCCTCTTCGCCTCCGGCATGGCGGCGATCACCACGCTCCTCGAGACGGTCCCGCCAGGCGGCCATGTCGCAGCACCCGATGTCATGTATTATGGCACACGCGACTGGCTGAAGCGGCTCGAAGCCAAAGGCCGCATCGCGCTCAGTCTGTTCGATCCCGTGGCACCCGGCGCCCTCGACAGGGCGGTGCACCAGGGCAAGACCGATCTCGTCTGGATCGAGACACCACTTAACCCGACCTGGGATGTGATCGACATCGCGGAAGCCGCGAAGACCGCCCATGCGGCAGGCGGCATCCTTGCCGTCGACGCGACCGCGAGCGCCGCCGTCGCCACCCAGCCATTGCTGCTCGGCGCCGATATCGTCTTCCATTCGGCGACCAAATATCTCAATGGCCATTCCGATGTGCTGGCCGGCGCGCTCGTCACCCGCAAGCTCGATGCGCGCTGGCAGGAGATCGGCACCTTGCGCACCAAGACCGGCTCGCCGCTTGCACCCTTCGAATGCTGGCTGCTTATCCGCGGCTTGCGCACGCTTTTCGTGCGCTACCGCCAGGCCTCGTTAAACGCGCTTGCCATTGCGCGCCATTTCGAGAAGCATCCGAAGATCGAGCGCGTGCTCTATCCGGGCCTCGCCTCGCACCAAGGCCATGAGATCGCCAAACGCCAGATGACCGACGGCTTCGGCGGTATGCTCTCGCTTCTGATCAAGGGCAGCGCTGCCGATGCGGTCAAGGTCTGCACCCGCCTCAAGGTGATCGTGCCGGCGACCTCGCTGGGCGGCGTGGAAAGCCTGGCCGAGCACCGAAAGACGGTCGAAGGACCCGAAAGCCCGGTGCCCGACAACCTGATCCGGCTGTCGATCGGCATCGAGCATGTCGACGACCTCATAGCAGACATCGAGCAGGCGCTGGGCTAGGCCCCTCCCGCCACCCTCTGGTATGGCGCAGCCCTCCTCCCCATATCCTGGGACGGAGAAACTCTCATGCTCGATCTGGATGAACAGGGCACAGCCCTGCCGGAGGTCACCTCTCAGGCGACCGATGGCGAACTGCTTGACGCTTATTCCACGGCGGTGATGGGCGCGGTCGACAAGGCCGGGCCGTCCGTCGTCCATATTGCCGTGAAGAACGGCCAGGGGCGCCAGGGTGGCGGCTCGGGCTTCGTCGTTGCGTCCGACGGCCTCATCTTCACCAACAGCCATGTCGTCAATGGCGCCAAGTCCATCATGGTGGGCCTGCCCGACGGCCAGCGCGCCGCTGCGCGCATCATCGGTGAGGATCCCGACAGCGATATCGCCGTCATCCGCACCGATGAGAACCTGCACGTGCCGCCGCTGGCGCTGCATGATTCAAAGGCGATCAGACGGGGCCAGCTCGCCATCGCCATCGGCAATCCCTTGGGCTTCGAGCAGACGGTGACGACCGGCGTCATCAGCGCGATCGGCCGTTCGCTCAGGGCCTCGACCGGCCGTCTGATCGACGACGTGATCCAGACCGATGCCGCGCTCAATCCCGGCAATTCCGGCGGGCCGCTGGTCGATTCGAAAGGCCGGGTGATCGGCGTCAACACCGCCGTCATCCTCGGCGCCCAGGGCATCTGCTTCTCGGTCGCCAGCAACACCGCGCTCTATGTGCTGACCCAGATCCTGCAGCATGGCCGCGTGCGCCGCGCCGCGATCGGCATCGAAGGCCAGCAGACCGTCGTGCCGCGTCACATCGCGCGCCATGCCGGCGTCGTCCAGGAGATGGGCGTGCGCGTGATGAAGGTCATCGACAAGAGTCCCGCCGATGCGGGCGGCATCAAGTCGGGCGATCTCGTCATCGCCATCGACGGCCATGCCGTCGCCGGCATCGATGATCTCCTGCGCCTCCTCAATCATGAGCGTGTCGGCCATGAGACGCGGGTGACCGTCCTGCGCCGCGGCGAGTTGCGCGAGCGCTTCATCGTTCCGGTGGAGCGCCGTTAACCTCTCGAAACACCCTCATGCTGAGGTGGCCGCGCAGCGGCCCTCGAAGCATCCATCAGGACAGAGCGAGTCTGTTGCAGCACACCCTTCGAGGCTCGCTGCGCTCGCACCTCAGGGTGAGGGCTTTGGGAGTTTTATCGCTTCATTTGTCGGCAAAGGCACGACGGTGCAGTTCATGCACCTCTTGCTCGAACTCGGACACCGGTCCTTCGACCTTGACGAAGGGCGCCACGTCCTGAATGGGCAAAGGCCGCACCGGTGATTCACGCGTGACGCCCAGCTCGGCGCGCCATTGCCGGTATTGTTGCGACGACACCGCATAGACGATGCGCCCGAGGCCCACCCAGGCATGCGCCGCGGCGCACATGGCGCAGTGCTCGCCCGATGTGTAGACGGTGGCCCTGGCGCGCTCGTCAGGCGTCATATGAGTGGCGGCCCAGCGCGCCAGATCGAATTCGGGATGGCGCGTCGCATCGCCGCTGCCTTCGCGATTGCGGTCCTCGGCCAGGACCTTGCCATCACCCGAAACCAGTACCGAGCCGAAAGGCGAATCGCCTGCGTCCAATGCCTCGCGCGCCAGCTCCACCGCGCGGCGCAAATGCTTGCGATCGGTGTCGCTCACCATCAGTAGAGCTTCGTCTTGTAGTCTTCCTGGATCTCGGCCTCGACCTTGTCGGACTCTTCCGTGTCGACCTCGCAGGCGCGCGCCTGCTCCATCACCATATGGGCGAGGCCGGGCAGGAAGCCGCGGTCTTCATGGGCACTCTGATCCCACAATTTCGAACGCCGGAACGCCTTGGCGCAGTGGAAGAACACCTCCTCGACACGCACACGGATGCCGACCTTGGGCGGCCGGCCATTGACGGCGGCGGGGGCAAGCTCGGCCGGATCATCGATGATCTCGGCCTTGCCGTTGATCCTGAGTGTGTCGTCGATGCCGGGGATCAGGAACAGGAGTCCGACCTGCGGATTGGCGATGATGTTCGACATCGTGTCGACCCGGTTGTTGCCGGGCCGGTCGGGAATGATGATGGTGCGGTCATCGATGACGCGCACGAAGCCCGGCGGGTCGCCGCGCGGCGACACATCGGCATGACCGTTCTCGTCCGCCGTGCCGATGCACAGGAAGGGCGAGCGTTCGATATATTTGCGCGCATATTTGTCGATGCGCGTCAGCGTCTTCTTGGCGGCGAGCTCGCCAGGCTCGCCCATCTTCGCCCTGAGGACGCTCTTCTCCTCGATCCGGCTCATCCCGTCCCTCCCCTCAGTTGCGCAGATTCTCCTTGAGCACCCGCTCTTCGAGCATCCGCAATCCCTTGTCGACGATGTCGAACATCTCGTTGATCTCGGCCTCGGTGATGATGAGCGGCGGACAGAAGGCGACCGAATCGCCCATCGAGCGCACGATGAGGCCCAGTTCCTGCAGGATATCGCAGGTGAGCGCGCCCACACCTTTCTTGGGATCGAAGGGCCGCTTGGTCTTCTTGTCGGCGACGAGCTCGATGGCGCCGATCAGCCCCTTGGCCCGCGTCTCGCCGACCAGCGGATGATCGCTGAAGGAGGCGATGCGCTTCTCGAAAGTGGGCGCCACCTTGCGCACATGCTCGACCGTCTTGTCGCGCTGATAGATCTCGATCGTCTTCAGCGCCACCGCACAGCCGACCGGATGCGCCGTATAGGTGAAGCCATGGCCGAAGGTGCCGATCTTGCGGCTCTCCTCCAGCATCGCCTGGTAGAGTTCTTCCTCGATGGTGATGGCGCCCATCGGGAAATAGGCCGACGTGATCGCTTTCGCCATCGAGATCGAGGTGGGCTTGATGCCCATCGTCGTGGTGCCGAACCAGTTGCCGGTGCGCCCGAAGCCGCAGATTACTTCATCGGCGATGATGCGCACGTCATATTTGGCGAGCACCGCATTGATCTTGGGGAAATAGCTCTGCGGCGGGATGATGACGCCGCCCGCCCCCATGATCGGCTCGGCGATGAAGGCAGCGACCGTGTCCGGCCCTTCGCGCTGGATGAGCTCGTCGAGATCCTTGGCCATCCGGTCGGTGAACTGCTCCTCGCTCTCGCCCTCCTGCCCATAGCGATAGAAATGCGGGCAGGAAGTGTGCAGCACATTGGCGATCGGCAGGTCGAAATCGCTATGCACCCAGGGCAGTCCGGTGAGCGAGGCCGAGGCGATGGTGACGCCATGATAGGCGCGCTGGCGCGAGATGATCTTCTTCTTTTTCGGCCGCCCCAGGGCATTGTTCATATACCAGGTGAGCTTGATCTGCATGTCGTTGGCTTCCGAGCCCGAGCCGCCGAACAGGATCTTGGAAGCGGGGCACGGCGCGATCTCCTTCAGCTTCTCGGAGAGCTCGATCGCCGCATCATGCGACTTGCCGGAGAAGATAGAGGTGTAGGAAAGCTTGCGCATCGACTGCGCCGCGGCCTCGACCAGCTCCTCATTGCCATAGCCGAGCGCCGTGCACCACAGGCCCGCGAGACCTTCGATATAGCGCTTGCCCTTGTCGTCATAGACATGGATGCCGCGGCCCTCATTGAGGATCAGCGGGCCGTTCTCGCGGTGGCGGACGAGATTGGTATAGGGGTGGATTACCGTCTCGATATCGCGGACGGCCATATTCGACAAAGGCGACATGAGGATTCCTTACGTAAGTGTGGGAAGGTGACAGCCCCGGAGAGAGCGGGGCACTCTGCCACGCCCTTCCCTTGTTCCGCAATGGCACCTGTAGATCACGATCACTTCAGGTCGAAAATCGACCTGAAGTGATAAACGTGATCGAAATCTAAGTGGCGCGTGATCGGACGGAAAACCGGCATCCACTTTTCCTGATCACGCGCTGAATAGCTGATCAGTGCCTAATGCTTGTTCTGCCGGTTGGCGATGAGATCATCGACCACCGCCGGATCGGCGAGCGTCGAAGTATCGCCCAGATTGGAGAACTCGTCCTCGGCGATCTTGCGCAGGATGCGCCGCATGATCTTGCCGGAGCGCGTCTTGGGCAGGCCGGGCGAGAATTGCACGAGATCGGGCGAAGCGATCGGGCCGATTTCCTTGCGCACATGGTTGACCAGTTCCTTGCGCAACTCGTCCGATCCCTGCTCGCCCGACATCAATGTCACATAGCAATAGATGCCGGTGCCCTTGATGTCATGCGGATAGCCGACGACGGCGGCTTCCGAAACCTTGGGATGCGACACGAGCGCCGATTCGACTTCCGCGGTGCCGAGCCGGTGGCCCGACACGTTGAGCACGTCATCGACTCTGCCCGTGATCCAGTAATAGCCGTCATCGTCGCGCCGGCAGCCGTCGCCGGTGAAATACATGCCCTTATAGGCGGAGAAATAGGTCTGCACGAAGCGCTCGTGATCGCCATAGACGGTGCGCATCTGGCCCGGCCACGAATCGAGGATGACGAGATTGCCGGACGCCGTGCCTTTCTGCACCTGGCCCTTGTCGTCGACGATCGCCGGCTGGCAGCCGAAGAACGGCCGCGTCGCCGAGCCGGGCTTGAGCTTGGTGGCGCCGGGCAACGGCGTGATCAGGATGCCGCCGGTCTCGGTCTGCCACCAGGTGTCGACGATCGGGCAGCGGTCATCGCCCACCACGCGGTGATACCATTCCCACGCTTCCGGATTGATCGGCTCGCCGACGCTGCCGAGCAGTCTCAGCGACTTGCGCGAGGTGCGCTTGACGAAGTCCTCGCCCGCTCCCATGAGCGCGCGGATGGCGGTTGGTGCCGTATAGAAGATGTTGACCCCGTGCTTGTCGATCACTTCCCAGAAGCGCGACGCGGTCGGGTAGTTGGGCACGCCTTCGAACATCAGCGTGGTGGCGCCATTGGCGAGCGGACCATAGACGATGTAGGAATGACCCGTCACCCAGCCCACATCCGCTGTGCACCAGTAGATGTCGCCATCATGATAGTCGAAGACATATTGATGCGTCATCGACACATAGACGAGATAGCCGGCGGTCGTGTGCAGCACGCCCTTGGGCTTGCCGGTCGAGCCTGAGGTGTAGAGGATGAACAGCGGATCCTCCGCCTTCATCTTCTCAGGCGCGCATTCGGCCGAAACTTTCGACGCTTCCGCGTGATACCAGACGTCGCGGCCCGCCTGCATCTGGACGGCGCCGCCAGTGCGGCGCACCACGATGACCTTCTCGCCGCCCTCGGTCTTTTTGAGCGCCTCGTCGGTATTGGCTTTCAGCGGGATCTTCTTGCCGCCACGCAGGCCTTCATCGGCGGTGACGACGAATTTGGACTGGCAATCGCTGATGCGCCCGGCAAGCGAATCGGGCGAGAAGCCGCCGAACACGACCGAATGGACGGCCCCGATGCGCGTGCAGGCGAGCATCGCATAGGCCGCTTCCGGGATCATCGGCATATAGATGGTGACGCGGTCGCCCTTCTTGACGCCTTGCGCCTTCAGCACATTGGCGAAGCGGCAGACATGCTCATAGAGCTCGCGATAGGTGACCTTCTTGTCGTAATAGGGATCATCGCCTTCCCAGATGATCGCCGTCTGGTTGCCGCGCTTCTTCAGATGCCGGTCGATGCAGTTGACGGACACATTGGTGATCCCGTCCTCGAACCATTTGATCGACACATTGTCATAGGCGAAGCTGGTATTCTTGATCTTCTTCGGCGCCTTGAACCAGTCGATCCGCTTGGCGTGCTTGGTCCAGAACTTGTCCGGAGTTGCGACCGACTCCGCATACATCTTCTTGTATTGGGCGTCGCTGACCAGCGCCCGCTTCTTCCATGGGGCCGGAACCGGATAGACCTTGTCGGACATAAGCAAAATCCTCCCTCACAATGCCGGGTTTGGGCCAGTATTATCTTTTCGCGAGTCCTATCCTGCAATCCCCCACCTGTCTAAGAAAATCAGCCCCGTAATTCCGACATGCCTGTCCATCTCCTCTGGTTCATCGTCCTCGGCTGCTTCTGGGGTCTGACACCGTCATTCTACAAGCTCATGGGCGAGGCCGGCCTGCCGATCTCGCATATCATCGTCTATACCGGGCTCATCGTCGGCGTGGCGCTCGCCATCGTGCCGGTGCTCAAGGGCCGCTTCGCAGTGAGCCGCGAAGTGCTCCTTTACGGACTGGGCTGTGCCGCCCTGCTCAACGTCCCCTTCGCCATGAGCCTGTTCTTCTCGCGCCATGTGCCGCCGACGGAATATGCGCTCATCGTCTCGACCGCGCCTTTCTGGAACTATCTCCTCGCCCTCTTCACCGGCCGCGAGATCGCCAACCGGCGCCGCCTTCTCGCCCTCATGGCGGGCTTCCTGTCGAGCGCCGTCATCATCGTGTCGGGTGGCGGTGAGGTGGAAGGCGGACTGTCGCTGTGGCTCATCAGCGCCTTTTCGGTCCCCATCGTCTACAGCGCCTATAACTGGTTCGCCGGCGCCTATTGGCCCAAGAACGCCGACATCATGGTGGTGGGTGCAGCGGAATCGGCCTTCTCGGGCCTTCTCGGCATTCCCTTCATGCTCGTCCTCGACCCCCCGTGGAGCGACGCAGCGCCCGCACTCTTCGCCTATTGGACCGCGATTGCCGCCTCGATCCTGTGGATCATCGAGCGCATCGCCTTTTTTACCCTCATCCGCGAGAAGGGTGCGGTCTATACGATCCAGGCGATCTATGTCTCGACGCCGGCGGCAGTGCTGTGGGCGATCCTCATCTTCGGCAAGCCGGCCAATCCATGGATCTGGGCGAGCCTCGCCATCCTCATGCTGGCGCTCTGGCTCAACAACAGCCAGCGCCGCGTGGCGCTCTGACCGGTCCAAAAATCGGATACAGGGAGAATACAGGGAGAAATCGCGAAATTCGCGCGCCGGCGTGAGATCAGCAACGGTTGACAGGCGCCTTCCCTTTACAAAAGGTTGATATCAGCCTATATCAAGCCATGCCCATGTTACCCGAGGTGCCGTTCGCGACGACCTTGCATATTCGCGACCACTGCCTGTGCCTCCACCTCCAGCGCGCCACCCGCATCGTGGCGCGGCGTTTCGATGACGCGCTGCGCCCGCTCGATCTCACCAACGGCCAGTTCTCGCTCCTGATCTCGCTCAACCGTCCGGAGCCGGCGCGGCTCGGATCGGTAGCCAATCTGCTCGGCATGGACCGCACCACGCTCACCGCGGCGCTGAAGGCGCTGGAGCGCCGCGGCCTGGTGAAGATCGCCATCGACCCGGAAGACCGCCGCGGCCGCCTGCTCACGCTGACCAAGTCCGGCAAGACGCTGATCGCCAAGGCCGTGCCGATCTGGATCGAGACGCATCACGAGGTCGAGGAATTGCTCCGCAAGGAAGCGCCCGACCTGCTGCGCGGCGATCTCCTTGCTCTGGCGAAGGCGGGGTGACCATTCTCTCGACCACCCCTCATGCTGAGGTGCGAGCGCAGCGAGCCTCGAAGCATCCCTTAGGATAAAGCGCGGCTATTGCACCAGACCCTTCGAGGCCCGCCTTCGGCGGGCACCTCAGGGTGAGGGCGGAACTACAACCGCCACACCGCGGTGCGCTTGATCTCGGCGTCCTCGAGCTCGCGCGTCACGGGCACCTCGTAGTCGATCACATGGGTCAGCGCTGATTTCGGCAAGTAGGACCGGCCGGGATCGCCGATCAGGATTTGCGCACCATGGCGCTTCGCTTCGCCGAGCCAGGTATGGACGCGCTCGGCCAGCGCCTTCTCATAGAAGAGATCGCCGACCAGGATGACATCGAACGATGCCGGCTTGCCTTGCAGGAGATCCGCATCGGTCACATCGAGCTCGACAGCGTTCGCTTGCGCATTGAGGCGCGTGGCGGCGCAGGCGAAGGAATCGATGTCGGCGGCACACACGCGTTGAGCACCCGCTTTCATGGCGGCGATGCCGACGAGGCCCGATCCGGTCGCCAGATCGAGCACGCTTTTGCCCTGAACGATCGCGGCATGATCGAGCACATAGCGCGCCAGCGCCTGACCGCCCGCCCAGGCGAAGGCCCAGAAGGGCGGCGGCAGGCCGATCTCGCCAAGTTCCTCTTCCGTCTTCTGCCAGATCGGCACCGCCTCATGGGCGAGATGGAGCGTGACTTCCGGCACCAGCGGCGGCGAAAGCAGGCTGGTGTTCTGCCGGACAAAGTCGATGTGATCGATGATCTTCAGCACAAGGGGCTAACGTTCTCCAAGATCTTCACGGCGCGCCCTTCCACCCTATTCGTCATGGCCGCCCTTGAGGCGGCCATCCAGGCTTGATGTTCGGCAGCCGTTGCATGGAGGGGCTGGATGGCCGGGTCGAAGCCCGGCCATGACGAGCGGGGGAAATTACTTCTTCACGCCACCCAGGCTGCAGACGATCTTCCATTCCTCGGCACTCACCGGCTGCACCGAGAGGCGCGAATTATTCACCAGCACCATGTCCTTGAGGCGCTTGTCGGCCTTGCATTGCGTGAGCGTCACCGGCGTCGGCACATCCTCAAGCGCGCGGATGTCGACGCATTCCCAGTTGCCTTCCTTGGCGGTCGAATCGGGATGCGCCAGCTTCGCCACCTCGACGATGCCGACGATCGCCTTGCTCTCTCCCGAATGATAGAAGAAGCCTTTGTCGCCGAGCTTCATCTCCTTCATGTTCTTGCGCGCCTGGAAGTTGCGCACGCCGGTCCATTCTTCGCCCGCCTTGCCCTTGGCCTTCTGCTGCTGCCATGACCAGGTTTCGGGCTCGGACTTGAACAACCAATAGGCCATCACTTCACCTCCGGATTTTTCAGGCTCCATTTCCACGCGCGGATCTCGACCGCCGCGAACAGGCCAGCCTTCGAATAGGGATCGTTCTTGGCGATCGTCTCCGCCCCGCTCCTGTCCTTCGCCTCGACAATGACGAGCGAGCCGATCGGACTGCCCGCCTCGTCGGTGAACGGACCCGCCGCCTTCAAGGCATCGCCCAGGCCATTGAGATAGTCGACATGGACCGGGCGCTCCTTCATGCGCAGATCGAGTGAATTGGGCTTGTCGGTGCAGATGAGCGCGTAGAGCATGGTCCTAACCTCTGTGGAATTCCGGGTTGACGGGTCGTGCGAGAAGTCTCGCGATTTCTTCCTCGGGATTCGAGCCGCCGTCAACAACCGCATGGACGGCGCCCGAGATCGGCATCTCGATATTCTGCTCCACCGCGAGACGCGCGACGATGTTCGCGGTGGCGATGCCCTCGACCGTGCCCTTGGCTTCGGCGAGCGCTTGCGTGAGCCCCTTGCCCTGGCCGAGCGCCAGGCCGAGCGAGTAGTTGCGCGACTGCTTGCTCGAGCAGGTGAGCAGGAGATCGCCGAGGCCGGAGAGACCGGTGAGCGTCTCGGGGCGGCCCCCCAGCGCCTTGCCGAAGCGGGTGAGCTCGCCAAAGGCACGGGTGGTGAGCGCCGCACGGGCACTGTCGCCGAGTTGCTTGCCGGCGGCAATGCCGCAGGCGATGGCGAGCACATTCTTTACAGCACCACCAAGCGCCACACCGCGCAGATCATCGGAAGGATAGATGCGGAAGGTCTTGAGGCTGAGGGCGCTCGCCCAGTGCTTGGCGAGTCTGAGATCAGGCCCCGCGAGTGTCACCGCGGTCGGCAGCCCATGCGCGACATCGAGCGCGAAGCTCGGCCCCGACAGGATGAGGGCCGGGCAAGCCGGCAGGCATTGCGTCAGAACCTCGTTCATCAGCAGGCCGCTTTCGGCCTCGATCCCCTTGGCGCACAGGATGACGGGCGCCTCGAGGCCGGTAAACTGCACCAGCACGCTGCGCAGATACTGCGCCGGCACGACGGCCAGCACCGCATCGCATCGGGCGAGGTCTTGCGTCGCGTTGGTGGCACGCACCGTTTTGCCGAAGGTGATGCCGTGCAGGCGCGACCACAAGGCATGCTTGCTGTTGATCTCGTTGGCGGGCTCGGGCCGGCGGGCCCAGACGATGACATCGTGCCCGGCCCGTTCGGCGACCGACGCGAGCGCCAGGCCCCAGGCGCCGGCGCCGATGATGCCGATGCTGCTCATGCCTTCACGCCGGCGCCGGTCAGGCGCTTGGCGTCAGGATCGAGCGGCCAGCGCGCGCGCGCCGGCACATCGAGCGGATCGGCGAGGCCAAGAGCCAGGCGCTCGGCCCCGGCCCACGCCACCATCGCCGCATTGTCCGTACACAGATGAGCTGGCGGCACCAGGAGCGTGAAGCCCGCCCGCGTGGCGACGGACTCGAACGTCGCCTTGAGCGTCTGGTTGGCGGCCACGCCGCCCGCTACGACCAGCACCGGCTGGCGCACATCGGGGAATTCGGCCTTGAACAAGCGCAGCGCCCGGCCGAGCCGGTCGCGCATCGTGTCGGCGACCGCCGCTTCGAAGCTGGCGCAGATATCGGCGATGTCGCCGGGTGATAGCGGCCGCAAGTCTTCCACCGTCTCGCGAATGGCAGTCTTGAGACCGGAGAAGGAGAAATTGCAGCCCTCGCGGCCCTTGAGTGGACGCGGGAAATCGAACCGCTTCGCATTGCCCTGGCGGGCCAGGACCTCGACCTGCGGTCCGCCGGGATAGGGCAACCCTAAGAGCTTCGCCGTCTTGTCGAAGGCCTCGCCCAGCGCATCATCGATGGTGGTGCCGATGCGCCGGTAGCGCCCTACCCCCTCGACGATCTGCACCTGTGTGTGGCCGCCCGAGATGAGGAGGAGGAGATAGGGAAAATCGAGCTTTCCGATGAGCCGCGGCGTCAGCGCATGGGCTTCCAGGTGATTGATGGCGGCGAGCGGCTTGTCCTTGGCGAGCGCCAGCGCCTTGGCGGTGGTGAGGCCAACCAGGAGTCCGCCAATGAGCCCCGGTCCAGCCGTGGCGGCGATGCCATCGACATCATCGAGGCTGAGCCCGGCCTCGGAAAGGGCCCTGGCGATGAGCCGGTCGAGATGGCTCGCATGGGCGCGCGCTGCGATTTCGGGCACCACCCCGCCATAGGGCGCATGGTCCTTGATCTGGGAAAGCACGATATTGGCCAGGACTTCGCCTTCGCCGCCGGCATGCCGTCGCACCAGCGCCGCCGCGGTCTCATCGCAGGAGGTTTCAATGCCGAGAATGGTCAGGTGCGGTGCGGCCATGAATGCCCATGACGTGTGAAACTTAAGGTATTAAGAGGACCGTGATCTAGCATCTTGCGGAGAAGACTTGCAAACGCCTCGCCTCAGAATAGGCACCCGCGGCTCGCGCCTGGCTCTTGCCCAGGCGGAAGAGACGCGCCAGCGCCTCTCAGCCGCCCATGGCTTCGATCCAAGCGAGATCGAGATCGTCGCCATCACCACCACGGGTGATCGCATCCGCGACCGCCCGCTCAACGAGATCGGCGGCAAGGGCCTGTTCACCAAGGAGATCGAGGAAGCGCTGCTTTCGGGTGCGGTCGACATGGCGGTGCATTCGATGAAGGACATGCCGGCCGGGCTGCCCCGCCATCTGGTGATTGCCGCCCTGCTGCCGCGCGAGGATGCGCGCGACGCGCTGATCAGCCCGCATTGCACGGCGATCCGCGATCTAAAGCCCGCCTGCACCGTGGGCTCTGCCTCGGTGCGGCGCGCGGCGCAGTTGAAGCGCCTGCGCCCCGATATCCAGGTGGTCAATCTGCGCGGCAATGTCGAGACCAGGCTCGCCAAGCTCGACCGCGGCGAGGTGGCGGCGACCTTTCTCGCTTGCGCCGGTCTCAATCGTCTGGGCCTCGCGCATCGCATCACCGCTCCCGTGCCGGAAGAGGAGATGCTGCCCGCTGTCGCGCAAGGGGCCATTGGCATCGAGATCCGCGACAAGGATGATCGGATGCGCGAGCTGCTCGCGGCCGTCAACGACACACCGACCGAGATCGCCGTCGCCTGCGAGCGCGCGTTTCTGAGCTCGCTCGACGGCTCCTGCCGCACGCCGATTGCCGGCCATGCCATCATCAGGGATGGGCAGCTGGAATTCCGCGGTGAGGCACTGACGCTCGATGGCAGGATGAGTTTCACCGCCGCGAGATCAGGCGCGCTCGCCGATGCGAGCGATCTCGGCCGCGATGCGGGGGAGGAAGTGAAGGCCAAGGGCGGCGATCATTTGCGGCATCTTGGGTGACGATGCGTACAGAACGCCACCCGGCGCTGCGCGCCACCCTCTCCGCCCTTCCCTCGCCCCGCTTCAGCGGGGAGAGGGTGAAAGGGTCGACCACGTGCGCCTCCTGATCACCCGGCCAACCGAAGACGCCGACGCGCTGAAAACGCAGCTAGAAAAGCTCGGCCATCAGGTGATCATCTCGCCGGTGCTCACCATCGCACCGCTTGCCGATGTCGCTGTCCCGAAAGCGGACTATCAGCTCATCGCGCTGACCAGCGCCAATGCGATCCGCTGCCTTTCGGGCACGCCGCATCTCGAAGGCCTGCGTCATCTACCGGTGATGTCGGTCGGGCCGCAATCGGCGGCGGCGGCGCGGCAGGCGGGGTTTACCATGATCACGCAAGCCGGCGGCGACGGTACGGGCCTTGCCCGCCATATCATCGCGACCGCCAAGCCCGCGGCTGGACCGGTGCTCTATCTGTCAGGCCGCGACACGGCGAGCGATTTCGCCGGCCTCCTCGAACGTGCCGGCTTTGCGGTCGAGCGTGCGGTCATCTATGAAGCGCGCGCCGCCGAAAAGCTGGCGCCCGGGGCAGCCCAGGCACAAGGCGTGCTGCTTTATTCGCCGCGCTCCGCGAAGCTCTGGCTTGAGCTTGCACGGCGGCATGACATAAAGGCGAAGGCGATGCTGCATTTTTGCCTCTCACCGAATATTGCCGCGATTTTGCCTGATGGCTTTGTCACACGGGTGGCGCCTCGTCCAACCGAGGAGTCTCTTCTGGAAATCATCGGTTCCGCGGCCTAGCATGACCTTACAGGTAAGATTCGGCGCACAGCAAAACGGGTTCCGATGAGCAACATCGAAAACGACTCGCAGGGCTCGAAAGCCAGAAGCCCCGTCATCGATCTCGAGGCGGAGGAAATCTCGGCGCCGTCCGATACGGGCGACACCAGCACGAGCGCCGATGCCGGCAGCGCCAGCGAGGCCACCGATCCTATTACTGCGAGCGAGTCGAGCGAGCCGGAGGTACCGAATGAAGAGCCCGTCCAGCCGCCACCGCCGCCACCGAAGAAATCATCCTTCCTGACCCGCAACCGCATGATTGCGATCGGCGCCATCATCGCGGCACTCCTCGGCGCGTGGCTCTATCGCGAATTCGGTGCCGATTTCTGGCCGCCCTCTTCCATGACGACGCTCGAGCAAAGGCTTGCCACACTCGAAGCCTCGAATCATACGCTCAATGAGCAGCTCGTCTCTTTGAGCGGAGGCTTCGATACGCTGAAGGCCGACACCGCGAAGCTTTCGGCCGATGCCGCCGACAAAGCCGGCACGCTCGAAAGCCGGCTCGCCGAGATGGAGAAGACGATCGCCGATCTGCGCCAGTCGGTCTCGAGCTTCAGCGCGACACCATCGGGCAGTGGCGATCCCGCAGCCCTCGCCGATCTCAGCAAGCGTGTCGAAGTGCTCGAGCAGGCGGTCGCTGCCTTGCGCGATGGCGGCGTGACACCTCCGCCCACCACGACCGGCGGCGGCCAGGATTTCTCCCAGCTGTCGCAGGCGCTTTCCGATCTCAAGGCCAAATTCGCGGCGGGCGTTCCCTACAAGGATGAACTCGACCGCATCGCCGTCTATGTACCGCAGAATTCCGATCTCGCCGATCTCAGCCCCTATGCCGCAGCGGGCCTTGCCAATGCGCCGGCGCTCGCTTCGGCGCTCGAGGCGCTGGTGCCGAGCCTTGCGGGAACCGGCGGCGCCTCTGCCGAAAGCGGCGATGCCGGCGGCTTCTGGGCGTGGGTCGGCACGGTGGTGAAGGTGCGCGATCTGGGTTCCCTCGACTGGGCCGATCTGGCGCGCTCTGCCGCGGCCGATGCGAAAGCCGGCGACCTCAATGCCGCGATCGCGCGCCTCGAAGAGGCGGGCGGCGATCTGCCGCCGCAAGTCGCCGAATGGCGCGACCGCGCCCGCCAGCGCCTCAAGGCGGAAGGATCGCTGGCCCAGCTTGCCGCAGCGGTCAGCGCCATCATCACAGGCAAATCATGATCAGGCTTCTGGTGCGTTTCTTCCTGCTCGCCGCCGCCGCGGCGGGTTTCGCCTGGGTCGCCGATCGGCCCGGCACCATCGTCATTCGCTGGCTCAATCACGAGATCGAGACATCGGTGCTGGCGGGTCTCGCCGGCCTCATCTTCGCGGTGCTGGCGCTGTGGTTCCTGTTCACAAGCCTGCGCCGGCTGATCGGGACGCCCGGCGCCATTGGCGGCTATTTCCGCTTCCGCAAGGCGCGCCGCGGCTATGAGAGCCTGTCGCGCGGCATCATCGCGGCGGGTGCGGGCGACGGGCAGAGCGCCCATCGCTTCGCCATGATCGCCGGCAAGAATCTGACCGATGAGCCTTTGCTGAAACTTCTCGAAGTGCAGGCGGCCCAGCTTAAGGGCGATCGCGGCAAAGTGCGGCGCGGCTTCGAGGAGATGCTGAAAACGCCTGAGACCAAGGCGCTGGGCCTGCGCGGCCTGTTCGCCGAAGCGCGCCAGTCGGGCGATCTGACTGCGGCGCGCGGTTTCGCCGAGGAAGCGCTCAAGCTCAACCCGGCTTTGGGCTGGGCTTCTTCCGCCATGCTCGCCATCCAGTCGCAGGCGCGCGACTGGGATTCGGCACTGGCCACCCTCGAGACCCAGCGCAAGACCGGCCAGCAGACGCCGGAGCGCGCCAAGCGCATGAAGGCGGTGCTGCTTGCCGCCAAGGCGCTGGCCGCCGAGACGCGCGATCCGAGATCGGCGCTCGGCTTCGCGCTGGAAGCGCACAAGCTCGATCCGGCTCTGGTGCCGGCGGCCTGCGTCGCGGCACGGCTTTATGCTGCGCAGGGCGCGCAGCGCCGGGTGTGGCGCGTGGTGAGCAAGGCGTGGGAATCAGCGCCCCATCCCGATCTCGCCGAGGCCTATGCCTATGCCCGCCTCACCGATGCGCCGGGCGATCGTTATGACCGGGTGCGCCGCCTGATCGGCGCTTATGCCGGCGGCACCGAGGGCGCTTACGCGCTGGGCCGCGCGGCGGCTGAGGCGCGGCAATGGGATGATGCGATGAAGGCGCTTTCGCCGCTCATCGCCAGCGATCCGGGCGCCCGCATCTGCGCGCTGCTCGCCGAGATCGAGGAAGGCCGCGGCGACAAAGGCCGGGCGCGCGAATGGCTCGCCCGGGCGGTGAGAGCGCCGAGCGATCCGATGTGGGTCATCGACGGCGCGGCGTCGCCCTATTGGACGCCGGTCTCGCCGGTGACCGGCGAGATCGCTTTTGCCGAATGGAAAGTGCCGTTCGAGCAATTGCCGCGCCAGGCGGCACCACAGACGGAACCTGAACCGGTCGTGGAAGAAGCTGAGGTCCCGCCGACTCCACCGCCGCCCGCTTTGGCAACGCCTGCCCCCCAGGCGCCGGAACCACCGCCGCCGGCGCCGGCACCGGTTCCGGCCGCGAAGCCGAGGCCCGCTCGGAGCAAGCCCCGCATTGTCGAGCCGGCGCGCCCGCCGGACGATCCGGGCCAGCCCGAGGACGATCCCGACCAGCCGGGCCGGCGCGTTTCCGCCAAGAGTTGAAATCGCCGGGCGAACCCTGTATCAGTCCGCGCGCGGCGCATGATCCGGACAAACGGACCCGGTTTTCCGGCTGGATCACGCGAAATCAAGGCGGGCCGCCTTAGCTCAGTCGGTAGAGCGGCGCATTCGTAATGCGTAGGTCAGGTGTTCGAGTCACCTAGGCGGCACCATTTCCCTAAATATCAATAGCTTACCGCAATAATCCTCTTTCTCTCTATCCAATCGTCACCATGCTGAGCCATCGCGCCTAGCACTCGTCGGTAGTCCTCCGAAGCAATCCGCGTCCCAGCGATGCCGAACGACCTGACATCCGAGTACGCGCATCTAATGCAATCATATAATGAAAACCCCGGAACCTTGGTCCCGGGGCTCTCAATTGGCGCAGGGATCACTGCCGGGGGGTTCGTGTTCAACGCGCCGCGTATAGTCAAGCCAATTGAACAAGCTTGTCATAGCACCACCAACGCCGTGCAGATGGTGCCAGAGATTCGCTCAGGAGTTGGCACTACCTTTTTCATTGCTAGCGCTAGAGCCTGATGGCTCGACTCGCCATCACGCCCTATCCTTTTTATTTGCGCATGATTTTTTCGGAAAGCCGGTACGATGGCCGGGTCAAGCCGGCCATGAACTTTTCCGGATCATGCTTCAGGGCATCTCCTGCACGATCGCGGTCACCACCGCAGCCGAGTTCTTCGACGCGAGCCCGAGGAAGGTCACCATCTCATTTGCACCCTCGCCGCCGCCGGCGAGATCGGAGAGGCTTCGCACCGCGAGGAACGGAACGCCATTGGCATAGGTCACTTGCGCCACGGCGGCACTTTCCATGTCGAGCAGCTTGGCCTTGAATGTCGTGAGCACATAGTCGCGAAAGCGGGCATTGTCGATGAAGGCCTGGCCCGACACGCCATTGCCGCCAATGACGATCCGGGGCTTGCGGGTGAGGCAGGTATTCGCTTCACGGCAATGGGCGAGATCGACCTTCGCCGCGGCAGTGCGGGCGGCGGCGAGCAAGGCCGGATCGCTCGGGAACCAGAAACGGCTTTCAGGATCAGCACCAGCACGCGTCACATCGACCCGCCGAGGCATCATCATGCCATAGCCGTCGAACTCGCCCTTCGCCATCCAGGGCGGAAGGGCGAAGCCCGCGCCGGTCTCGCGCGCGAAAACCGATTCGAGATATTGCCCCCATTGATCGGCGATGACGACGTCACCGATATGAAAAGAGGGATCGACACCGCCGGCGATGCCCGAAAACAGGACCGCGGTGACCGAGAAGCGGTCAAGCGCAAGCTGGGTGTTCATCGCCGCGTTGACCATGCTGACGCCGCTCAGGAATAGGACGACATCCTTGCCGGCAAGCTTGCCGGTGAAGAAGCTGCGGCCATTGAGCTTGTATTCATGGGAGCCGGCGAGCTCGGCCTTGAGCGCCAGCCATTCGGGCTCGAAGGCCGACATGACGGCAATGCGCGGTTTGGGGTCGATGAGACCGGCAGCGAAGGTCCGCTCGACGAGCGCACTGAAAAGCACCAGCGCCAGAAATGCAGCGCCAAGACAGCGTCGCAACAATTCGCGTAAATCCATGACTATCCCCCTGATTCTAGCTGACAGCTTTACCATTGAATCGAACACCTGTTGTCTACAGGCAGAAGGGGTAGAATTGGAGAGTGGGCGGCGCGCCGAGCCCCTGACGGTGAGGCATCACGCGAGGATCTCCGCTTGGGCAGGCCTGTGCCAAGACGGCCATATAAGCTGCTGCTGGCAGGCGCCCTGCTCGCTCTGGCCACCCTGCCCTGCGGACCCGCTTATGCGGCGCGAGTGGACATCGGCTTTCGCCCCGGCGGCGACGTCTATACCCACATTGCCCAGGCGCTCGACATGCTGAGAAGCGGCAGGAGCTATCGCGTGACCGGTGATCAGTATTCGGCGGCCGCCATCCAGGTCGTCTATCTCAAGAGCAAGATGCCGGGCCGCATCTGCGCCGCCCGAGGCGCTACGCTCAACTTCCACCTGGGCTATGACAAGGATACGGGATCCTCGATGCAGAAGCCCGACATCGTCTGGGTCAAGCTCATGGGGCTTCAGACCCTGCGCCGCCTGGGGCCGCTGCCCGAATATGGCAAGGGCTTCAAGACGGTCAGAGCCAGCGACTATCTGGGCCTGTGCAAATAGCCGGAACACTTTTGCAAGCCGGCAGCGAAGCTCCTACCATCGGCGCATGAAGATCCGGGTTCTTGCCGCAGCGGAGTGGGAGCTGAAGCGCGATTTGCGCCTCGCTGCCCTGAAGGACAGCCCTAAGGCCTTTTCCAGCACCCATGATCGCGAAGCGCGTTACATCGAAGCCGACTGGCGCGCCTGGCCACGGAACGGCGTGTTCTTCGCCGCTTTCGGCGGCGATCATACGGCAGCCGGCATAGCGGCCGGCTACAGAGAGCCGGCACTCCCGCATGTTGTGCGCCTGATTAGCATGTGGGTGGCGCCATGGGCGCGCCGGCAAGGTGTGGCGGGCGCTCTCACCGCCGCTGTCATTGCCTGGGCGAGAGACCAGAAGGCGACCCTCGTCGAACTGGAAATCGCTTCGGGCAATGAGGCGGCGAGGCAGGCCTATCTGCAAAGCGGATTCATCGTCACCGACAGGACGCCATCGAGCTCATGCGGAGCAGTTCTGGAACTTGCGCTCGATAACAATGAAGATCCGCGAAAGGAAAGCACTCAATCATGATCGACCTCGAGGGCAAGACCGTGCTGGTGACCGGCGGCTCGCGCGGCATTGGCGCCGCCATTGCGCGCGCGAGCGCCAAAGCGGGCGCCCATGTGCTGCTGCATTATGCCAGGAGCCGCAAGGCGGCAGAGGACTTGCGCGAGGAGATCGGCGAGGCCAAGTGCGATCTCCTCGCAGCCGATCTCGCTCTTCCCGATGCGGCGAGCGGCCTGTGGCGCAAGGCCGAGGCTGCGGCGGCCCGCATCGATGTGCTCATCAACAATGCCGGCATCTTCGCGCCCGCACCTATGGCTGCGCCCATGGCCGACTGGCAGCGCACTTTCGCCCATGTAATGCAGGTCAACCTCACGGCACCGGCGGAATTGTGCAAGCTCGCCATCCCGCATTTCCGTGCGCAGGGCGGCGGCAAGATCATCAATATCGCCAGCCGCGCGGCGCATCGGGGCGATGCGCCCGATCAATGGCCCTATGCCGCCTCCAAGGGCGGACTGGTGGCGCTGACCAAGACCATCGCGCGCGGCTTCGCGGCGGAGAACATCCTGGCCTTCGCCGTGGCGCCGGGCTTCACCGAGACGGACATGGCCCATGTCGGCATGACGGAAGCCGATATTCGCCGCGTCGTTTCCGAAATCCCGCTCGGCAGCATGGCGAGTCCTGCGGAAGTCGGCGCGCTCGTCGCCTTTCTATGCACCGATCAGGTGCGCCACATGACCGGCGCCACGTTCGACATCAACGGCGCGAGCTATGTCCGCTGAGGCCCCCCTCCCATGACGATCATCGATGATCTGAAGAAGGCGCTCGGCAGCGACGCCGTGCTGACGGGCGATGCCATCAGCGCCCGCTATCGCAGCGATGCGAGCCGCACCGGCAAATACAAGCCGCTTGCGCTGCTGCGCCCGGCGAGCACCGATGAGGTGGCGGCGGTGCTCAGGCTTTGCCATGAGCTGAGGCAAAGCGTCGTGCCGCAAGGCGGCATGACCGGCCTTGCCGGCGGCGCCAATCCGGGCAAAGGCGATATCCTCCTCTCGCTCGAGCGCTTCACCGGCATCGAGGAAATCGATCCGGCCGCCCAGACGATGACGGTGAAGGCAGGCACGCCGCTGGAAACTGCACAGGACGCCGCCGCTCAAGCGGGCTTCCTCCTGCCCATCGATCTCGGCGCCCGCGGCAGCTGTCAGATCGGCGGCAATCTCTCGACCAATGCCGGCGGCATAAGGGTGATCCGTCATGGCGTCACCCGCGACAATGTGCTGGGCCTCGAAGCGGTGCTGGCCGACGGCACGGTGCTGACGATGCTGAACAAGATGGTCAAGAACAATACCGGCTATGATCTGCGCCAGCTCTTCATCGGCGCCGAGGGCACGCTCGGCGTGATCACCCGCGCCGTGCTGCGGTTGCGGCCTTTGCCGGCGGGAAGGATGACCGCGCTCTGCGCGCTCGCCTCCTATGACGATGTGGTCGAGATGCTGAACCGGGCGCGGCGCGAGCTTCAGGGTCTCTCGGCCTTCGAAGCCATGTGGCACAGCTATTTCAGCTTCACCGCCAAAGCCGACGATATCCGCCTGTTCGATCGCGACCACGCTTTTGCGGTCCTCATCGAGGCAGAGGGAGCCGACCAGGAAAGCGGTCCTTTCGAAGACTTCCTCAGCCGTCTCATGGAGGACGGCCAGATCGCCGATGCGCTGCTTGCCCAGTCGGAAAAGGAAAGGCGCTCATTCTGGGCGGTGCGCGAGGGCCATGCGCTGGACCGGCTGCTGCCGTCGCTGGTCAATCTCGATGTCAGCCTGGCGATCGGCTCGATCGGCAGCTTCGCCAAGGCCTGCGAAAGGGCGCTCGGCGAGCGTTTTCCCGGCGCCCATGTCTCCTTCTATGGCCATATCGGCGACAGCAACCTGCACATCGCCGTCGCTGTCGCCGATGCGGGCCCGGACGAGCTGCATGAGATCGATGCGATCGTCTACCGCCTGGTGCATGACTTTGGCGGCGCAATTTCGGCCGAACATGGCATCGGCACGCTCAAGCGCGATTTTCTGTCCCTGTCGCGCAGCCCGGCCGAACTTGCGGTCATGCACCGGATCAAAGAGGCGCTCGATCCGAACGGCATTCTCAATCCCGGCAAGGTGCTGGGGTCTTAACTCCCTGCGTTCCATCTCTTTGGTTTGCGCATCGGATTATCCGAAAACCGCTTCGCACTTTTCGGTCCGATGCGCTACTGCACCGCCAGATTCTGGTTGATGTCGACGCTGGTCGAGCCGCCTTCGCGAAAGACACTGGTCCAGAAAGCGAGGATCTTGTTGAGCCGCTCGACCGGCAAAGCGGCGCGCTCGGCTGTGCCGCCGCGCCCGACGCCGAAGACATGCACCTTGGCGCCGGTGAGCTGCGGCACCAGCTGGTTGTCATGGATCCGCTTGAGGAGGCCGTCATTGGGCAGCATCAGGAATTCGCCGCCCGGCATGAAGGGCGAATTCTCGATCAGGTCGGAGAACAGGAAGACTTCCGCTTCCTTCTTGCCCGAGAGTTCCTCTCGCGAGACGAGCGCCAGCGTGGTCACGATGTCGGAGAATTCGAGCTCCTGGAAATTGTCGAGCCGGGCGCGCGTCTTGTCGCGGAGCTCGGCGATGAGGAGGCGCTTATGGTTGAGGATCAGCCCGCCGGTGCAGTCCGACAGGAGATCCTCCCAGAAGCCCTTGGGCGGGCAATAGGGCATGCATTTGTCGATCAGCCGCTCGGAATGGGCGGCGCTGTCGCCAATGGTGCGGATGATAATGCGATCGCCGCCCTTGAGGCCCGAGACGATGCGCTGCAGGCCGTCGACCAGGATGGTCTTGTCCTGCGTGTCATAGGGCGTCGTTACATCGAGAAACAGCAGGATATTCTTGCCCTCGGGCGCGCAATAGCGCTGCCAGTCGATGCCTTGCGCGTCTGCCGGGGCGAGGCCTGCGGCAAAAGCCAGTATCAATAGAGAACAGAGCGCCGCCAGCCAGGTCCTGAACGCACCGCCGTTCACGGTGTCACCTGAGCGGCCTTATATTGACGCCCTTCGTCACCTCGCTCGGTGGCAGGCGCGAGCCCGCGAGCTGCGATCCGACGTCGTCGGCCTCCGCCTCATCGGCCAGCGTATCGAGACTGTCGAGCACGAACTGATCCCATTCATCGAGCGGGTAGCCGAGCAGCGTCTTCATCTCGATGATCTTGTTGTTGGAATCGGCGAAGTTGCGGCTGGCGCCGGCGAGATCGGGGGTGAATTTGCGGATCGTCTTGGCGCGCGACTGCGCATATTTGCCCTGGATCTTGCTCAGGCGCTTGGTCGCCTTGCGCAAGGCGATCTCCGAATGATCGAAATCCTTGTCGGGGTCATGGCTGAAGAAGCCGAGCAGCATGGCGATGAGCGAGCCGCCGAAATTGACGGTGAACAGGATGAGGGCGCTGACATCGCCGAAGGCGGCGAACAGGCTCGACATGAAGCCATGCTGGCTCACCTGCCCGCCGATATCGCTGAACAGCCCGCCAATGCCCGGATCGGCCGCACCTGCCGAATAGCGCGCGCGTCCGATGGTGAGGATCGAGATCAATAAAGCGAGCGCGCAGATCGAGAGCAGCGCGATGATGAGATTGGACCACACGACGCGACGGCGGTATTCCGACCACACCTGGCGGATGCAGCGGCCGCACAGATGGGCGAGCAGCAAAAGCAGGATGGCGAAGGCGGTCGAGACGACATAGGAGGTGAGGTTCGAGCCCTGGATCGCATAGTCGAACAGGAACTTGTTGACCGGCGCCTCGAGGAGCGCGAGGCCAAGGGCCAGGATCCAGAACACCCAGGCGGCCATGCCGATATTGTTGATCGGCCGGCGCACCACCGCCTGCAGCCGGTCGAATTGCTGGTCGTGGCGCTCATAATCGCGCAAAGCCGCCGCATAGGCTTCCGAGCGCGGCCCGTGATCGAGATCGATGGCCGCGATATCGTTCTTGCGCTCATTGAGCAATTTCACATATTCGGAATGATGTTTTTGCCGCGCGCCCATCCATTTGGCGAGCTCCTCGCGCGGCTCGGCCGTGCGTCCCCTTGCCTGCAGGCCCATATTTCCCTCCCCTCGGTGCCGGACCCCGGGGATCCGGTCGCCAAACAGATCAAAGCGCTAAACGCCTGAGACGGCAATAGAAACTTTGCAAAGTCAGGGTTAAGCGGCGAGAATCCCCGGCATTCGCTGCATTTTTGGGCCTGTGGAACTTCCGGCCTGTCCCAGCGTTATTTCGACACTCTCATATTTGGTTGACGTGCTTAGGGCCCGTCCCTCCCGTTCCGGAGGGACGGGTCCTGTTGCATTGGCGCAGCAATCTGAGGGTCATTGCTCGGACAGGATCGCCAGCCCGCCTTTAGCCGGCACCGGCAGCTTCTCTTTCGCCGGCATGTCAAAGCAGGCAAGCCGGCCATGCGCCGCGTTGATGTCGAGGCAATCGGCAATGGCCGCTTTTGGCACCTCTTCATCGGTGACCTTGGTTGCGGTCGACAGAAATGACAGAGCCACGATCAGCAGGACCGGCGCCAGGGCCATGGCGATATTGGCCGGCGCACATCGCGCCCGGCCGCCGTAGGAGGGAGTTTTCAACATGACAGCAGTCCTCGTTTGGACTGTCCTTAGCTAGGCACCCCGGCATCGGAAAACGATGCGGAATAAGGCACGCCGGCATAAAGCGCGCATAAGGATCACCAGGGGCTCGGCTCTCACCGTGCCGTGATTGCGAGGCGATGGACGAAGCCGCGCAAATGTTTAAGATGGGCGGACTGCCCGGCCGCGGGGATGGCCGGCTAGAGGGAGAGTTCCATGCGCCTGAGGCTCATTGCCGCTGCCGTTGCCATGATCATCTGCGCAGCGAGCGCCGGACATGCGCTAGCGGCCAAGAGCGTGCTGATCGTCATCAACAAGTCGAGCCAGAAGATGACGGTCACGGTCGATGGCGAGGAGACTTATAAATGGCTGGTCTCGACCGGCGCCTCTGGCTATTCGACGCCGAGCGGGACTTTCCGGCCGTTCCGCATGGAGCGCGACCATTTCTCCAAGGAATGGGACGATGCGCCAATGCCCTATTCCATCTTCTTCACCGGGGAAGGCCATGCGATCCATGGCAGCCCTTATACGAAGCGGCTCGGCACACGCGCCTCGCATGGCTGCGTGCGTCTCGCCCCTGCCAATGCCGCCAAGCTGTTCAGCCTCGTGCAGCAGACCGGCATGAAGAACACCCGCGTCATCGTCAAAGGCGGCTTCGACTTCGATTTCGGCTTCAGCGACGATTTCGCCAGCGCCCTGCCGCGCAAGCCCAGATGGACGAAGCGGCGCAATCCTTTCGCCGGTCTGTTCGACTAGATCACGATCACTTCAGACCGGTTCGGTCTGAAGTGATAAACGTGATCGAAATCTTAAGTTTAGCGCGTGATCGGACGGAAAGCCGGTGTCCACTTTTCCTGGATCACGCGCTAGATCACGATCACTTCAGACCGGTTCGGTCTGAAGTGTAAACGTGATCGAAATCCTAAGTTTAGCGCGTGATCGGACGGAAAACCGGTGTTCACTTTTCCTCATCACGCGCTAGATCAGGCAAAGATCACTGGCTGAATCATTAAGCGTACCGGTGAGATGGGGGATGCAGGCTCCCTTTGCCTGATGCCGCTGCGCCCAAGCTGTCCTATATTTCCATCAATGATGCCAAGAAACACGGGATGGGATTGATGGCCTGGCTCCTCGCCGCGATCGTATTCCTCGTCCCTTTGATTTTCTTCCCGCGGGCGGCGGGCTACATTCTGCTCGCCGCTGCGCTCTTTCTTGCCGGCTGGGCCGTCTATGAATGGCAGGACAATGCCCGTACCTTGGCGGAAGAGGAGAAAGTGACGATCACCCCGGCCTTCGATCCCAGTGCCTGCACCCCCGAAGAGCCCGTCATTGCCAGAGCCACTAATGGCAGCAACCGGGAAGTGCTTTCCGTGCGCTTCGACATTGCCGTCAAGCGGCGCGGATATGGCAATGAAATCGGGCGGTTATCTCGTCTGCTCGACGACAAGCCAATGCTGCCGGGAGCCCGTACGCAATATTGTTACGCGCTGCCGGTCCTGATTCCGCCCGTTGACCCTGCGGAGCTTGAATTCGCCGTTCCCGTCAAATTTGTAACTTTTAAGTGAAATCTTTCTTTGTCTATGAGAAATATCCAAAACATTTGAATCCGGTGATGCTTTCTGCAAGTATCTGACCGGGGGTCGGCCGGGTGGGATAATGCTGAGCTCTCGAAAGAAGAAACCAGTGAACAAAATCAAAGGTGCCCGCGTCGGGTCACCCGTTACATTTGCTTGGGCTGCCGTAGCGACTGAATTAAAGTCGGCGCGGCTGTCACGGAACCTGACTATACGTGATCTTGCCGGCGAAGTCGGCTGTGATCACACCGTCATCTTCCGGCTTGAGCGGTCAACGCCAGTGGCGGTTGAACATCTGCTCTCTTTGCTGCTGTGGCTGGGGCGCGAGCCCTTCGCGTTCACGGCGGTGGAGCGCAAGTTCAAATCCAAGCTGGCGCCGAGCATAGCCAAGAAGATCGCAGGCAAGGCGGGAAGACAGGGGAAGTCCGGACGGCGTTGAATGAGTGAGCCACAGTCCCATCCGTGCGTCATTGTCGGTTTGGGATTTGGGGCCCGTTCTGAATATGTCGCTCGTCGTGTCAGGGTCGGCGATCACGTCGACCTCGCCCTCGAACCTACGCGCTATGATCCGCTGACGGTCGCGGCCTATCATCTCGACCACTTGATCGGCTATGTCGCACCTGGCTGGCGCTGGGTCGCGCATGCGCTCGAGCAGGGCAACCGGCTTGCGGTCATGGTGACGGGATTCGAATATGACGCGCGCGACCAGCTGTCGGCTGTCGCGATAGCGATCACCGTGCTGCCGGCTCACCAGCAGGAAGAAGAGTTGCCGGTCGAGGCCGGCGCGCCGTCCTTGTCGCCGGCGCCCGGCAGCGCGCCCTGGGCCCCCGTGATCGTGCATGGGCGAAGATCACGCTGGCCGGTTCTCATTCCGCTGGCGCTGCTTCTCGCCCTTGCAGCCTGTGCCTGGCTTATGATGGAGCGGGGCCTCCTGCCCCATATCGGGCGTTTTGCCGGGGGCTCGTGAGGTCACCTCACCCAAATGGGCGAGACGTTAGTCCACTTCACCGAATCCATAAACATGAAAGCCCTTACCTAGGGGCAAGGGCTTTCGCGGGGTTCGGATCCGGGGGCAATGTCACCGTTCCCATACCAATCCTACACCGGAATATGACAGTCTGTAGCGTGAATATAATTCATCCTTCAGGGCCTGGAACCGCTCCAGAATCTGTACCAACATTTAGATCACGATGAGTTTTTCGCATCCCGCGCTAGTTGATTGGACGAATATCCGATATCCACTTTTTCCTGATCATATGGCCTTCCTCTTCATCTCAAGGCCTTTCATCTGCTATCGGGGTTGATGGACATCCGCCAGCTTTCCTATCTGTCCGCCCTCGCTCGCGAGAAGCACTTCACCCGCGCAGCCCAGGCTTGCAACATCTCGCAGCCGACCTTGTCCGGCCGCATCCGCCAGCTCGAGCAGGAATTGGGGGTGCCGATCGTCGAGCGCGGACAGCGCTTTCATGGCCTGACACCGGAGGGCGAACGGGTGCTCAAATGGGCCCACACCATTCTCGACAACTGGCAGGCGATGCAGCAGGAGCTCGCCTCGATCAAGGGGCGCAAGGAGCAATTGACGGGAAGGCTGGTGATTGGCGCCGTGCCTTCGGCGCTGCCCATGGCACCGCTCCTCACCCAGACCATGCAAGCCCAGCATCCGGGCGTCGATTTCACCGTCTATTCGCATTCGACTGCCGAGATCCTGCGCGGCCTCAATGATTTCTCGATCGATGTCGGCATCGCCTATCTCGACAATGAGCCCATTGACGGGCTGGTCGCATCCCCGCTCTATCGCGAGCGCTATTGCCTCTTCATCGCCTCGACGCATCCTTTGGCCAAGCGCGCCAGCGTCTCCTGGTTCGAGGCTGCCCAGGAACCCTTGTGCCTCATGACCCCCAATATGCAGAACCGGCGCATCATCGACCGCGCCTTCCGCTCCGCCAATTGCCAGCCGCATCCGAGGCTCGAGACAAATTCGATTGCTAACCTTTGGTCAAATGTGCGCTTCACCGGCCTTGCCAGCATCATGCCGGAATATTTCCTCGATGCCTTGGGGCCTACAACGGGCGTCTCGGCAATTCCCCTGACCGACCCCGATGTTGAGCATGCGGTGGGCCTCCTGGTGGTCGACCGCGAGCCTTTGGCGCCGATCGTCGCCGCGCTGCAGCAGGTCGCCCTTGGCTTTGACCCTGCCGCTCTGCGCAAGCCACCCGACCTTCATCGGGGCTAACAATCAGTCCATCGGAACTACCGATTTGCTGCCGGCTGGCTGTTCCGGCATGGAAAGACTATATTATTTGTACCCGGCGCCGGTCACCCGGCCAGGAAGGTTTGGCTCGATGTTGACGAAGCCTGAAGCATCACCGGACGGCGAGCGCGCCCGTGACGTCTGCAGCCGCCACGGCAACCGCCCCGACGAACTGATCGAGATCCTGCATGAGGTGCAGGAGGCGCTGGGCTGTGTGCCGGAAGCCGTGATCCCGGTCATCGCCAAGGCCATTAACCTCTCCCGCGCCGAAGTGCATGGGGTGGTCACCTTCTATCATGATTTCCGCCACGAGCCGGCCGGCCGCCATGTGGTGAAGATCTGCCGCGCCGAATCCTGCCAGTCGATGCAAGGCGAGGCTTTGTGCAACCACGCCAAAGCGAGCCTCAGGCTGGGCTTCGGCGAGACCGCCGCCGATGGCAGTGTCACGCTCGATGCCGTCTACTGCCTCGGCAATTGCGCGCTGTCGCCTGCCATGATGGTCGATGGCGAATTGCATGGCCGCGTCGATGCAAACCGCTTCGATGAGATCATGGCCGAGACCTTGGGCGAGGTCGCACGATGACCCGCCTCTTCATACCGAATGACGCTGCTGCGCTCTCGATGGGCGCCGACAAGGTTGCTGCCGCGATCAGGAGCGAAGCCGACAAGCGCGGCCTCAGGATCGAGATCATCCGCAACGGCTCGCGCGGGATGCTTTATCTGGAGCCCCTGGTCGAGGTCGAGACTCCGCGGGGCCGCATCGCCTATGGTCCGGTCGCGGCGAAGGATGCAGCCTCCCTCTTCGATGCCGATTTCCTGAATGGCGGCAAGCATGCGCTGAGCCATGGGCCGACCGAAGAGATCGCCTATCTTAAAAAGCAGGAGCGCCTCACTTTCGCGCGCTGCGGCGTCATCGACCCGCTCTCGATCGAAGATTATGCCGCACATGGCGGTTTCGCCGGCCTCGAGGCGGCGCTCGCGAAATCGGGCGCCGAGATCGTCAAGGACGTGACCGATTCAGGCCTGCGCGGCCGCGGTGGTGCGGGCTTCCCGACCGGCATCAAATGGAAGACCGTTCTCGACGCCAAGGCGGAGCAGAAATATGTCTGCTGCAATGCCGATGAGGGCGACAGCGGCACCTTCGCCGACCGCATGCTGATGGAAGGCGATCCCTTCACGCTGATCGAAGGCATGACCATTGCCGGCATCGCGACCGGCGCCACGCAAGGTCTGATCTATATCCGCTCCGAATATCCCCACGCCATCGCCAAGATGAAGCAGGCGATCGTCAATGCGGTCGCTGCCCGCTTCCTCGGCGACAATATCCAGGGTTCGGGCAAGAGCTTCTCGCTTGCCGTGCGCACCGGTGCGGGCGCCTACATCTGCGGTGAAGAGACCTCGATGCTCGAAAGCCTCGAAGGCAAGCGCGGCATGGTGCGGCCCAAACCGCCGATCCCCGCCCTAGAAGGCCTGTTCGGCAAGCCCACCGTCATCAACAATGTGCTGAGCTTCGCCGCGGTGCCTGATATCCTCAGCAAGGGCGCGGAGTTCTACAAGAATTACGGCATGGGCCGCTCGCGCGGCACGCTGCCCTTCCAGCTCGCCGGCAATATCAAGCAGGGTGGACTGGTCGAGAAGGCCTTCGGCATCACCTTGCGCGAGCTCGTCGAGGCGTTCGGCGGCGGCACTTATTCCGGCCGACCGGCGCGGGCGATTCAAGTCGGCGGCCCGCTCGGCTCTTACGTTCCTGCTTCGCAATTCGACCTGCCGATGGATTATGAGATCTTCGCCGCCAATGGCGCCATGGTGGGCCATGGCGGCCTCGTGGTGTTCGACGACACTGTCGACATGGCGCAGCAAGCGCGCTTCGCCATGGAGTTCTGCGCCATCGAATCCTGCGGCAAGTGCACGCCCTGCCGCATCGGTGCGGTGCGTGGCGTCGAGGTGATCGACCGCATCATCGCCGGCATCGAGCGCGACAAGAACCTGATCGTGCTCGATGATCTCTGCCAGACCATGGTCGAGGGCTCGCTCTGCGCCATGGGCGGTTTGACGCCGATGCCGGTGCAAAGCGCGGTAAGACATTTTCCCGAAGATTTCGACCGGCCTCCCGTGGCCAAGGCCGCTGAATAGGAGAGAGCGAAAAAATGGATACGCTCATCAAGGAAATCGATTACGGCACGCCCAAGTCCGACAGCACCAAAATGGTGACGCTCGAGATCGACGGGCAGGCCGTGACGGTGCCGGAAGGCACCTCGATCATGCGCGCCGCGATGGAGCTCGGCACCAAGATCCCTAAACTCTGCGCCACCGATTCGATGAAGAGCTTCGGCTCCTGCCGTCTTTGTCTCGTCGAGATCGAAGGCCGCAAGGGCACGCCTGCCTCCTGTACGACACCGGTCGCCCCCGGCATCAAAGTCAGGACCCAGACCGATCATCTGGCCGATCTGCGCCGCGGCGTGATGGAGCTCTATATCTCCGACCATCCGCTCGACTGCCTCACTTGCGCCGCCAATGGCGACTGCGAATTGCAGGACATGGCGGGGTCGGTCGGCTTGCGCGAAGTGCGCTATGGCTATGACGGCGACAACCATGTCTTCGCCAGGAACAACGGTGAGGAGAATTTCCGCTACAAGCCCAAGGACGAGAGCAATCCCTATTTCACCTTCGACCCGGCCAAATGCATCGTCTGCTCGCGCTGCGTGCGCGCCTGCGAAGAGGTACAGGGCACTTTCGCGCTGACCATCGACGGGCGCGGCTTCGCCTCCCATGTCTCGGCCGGCATGGATGAGGATTTTCTCGCTTCCGAATGCGTCTCTTGCGGCGCCTGCGTGCAGGCCTGCCCGACCGCGACGCTGACCGAGAAGTCGATCATCGACAAGGGCCAGCCCGATCATTCGGTGGTGACCACTTGCGCCTATTGCGGCGTCGGCTGCTCGTTCAAGGCCGAGATGAAGGGCGATGAGGTTGTCCGCATGGTGCCCTATAAGGATGGCGGCGCCAATGAAGGCCATTCCTGCGTGAAGGGCCGCTTCGCCTGGGGTTATGCCACGCATCAGGACCGCATGATGAACCCGATGGTGCGCGACAAGATCACCGATCCGTGGCGCGAAGTGTCGTGGGACGAGGCGATCGATTTCACCGCCCGCCGCTTCAAGGAAATCCAGGCGAAGCACGGCATCGGCTCGATCGGCGGCATCACCTCCTCGCGCTGCACCAATGAGGAAGTCTATGTGGTGCAGAAGATGATCCGCGCCGCCTTCCATAACAACAATGTCGATACCTGCGCCCGCGTGTGCCATTCGCCGACCGGCTATGGCTTAAGGCAGACCTTCGGCACCTCCGCCGGCACCCAGGATTTCAAGTCGGTCGACAAGGCCGATGTGATTATCATCATTGGCGCCAACCCGACCGACGGCCATCCCGTCTTTGCGTCGCGCATGAAGAAACGCCTGCGCGAAGGTGCAAAGCTCATCGTCGTCGATCCGCGCCGCACCGATATCGTGCGCTCGCCCCATATCGAGGCCGATTATCATCTGCCGCTGCTGCCCGGCACCAATGTCGCCGTGGTCAATGCCATGGCGCATGTCGTGGTGACCGAGGGCCTGGTAAAGCGCGATTACGTCGCCGAACGCTGCGAGCCCGAGGACTTCGCCCTGTGGGAGAAGTTCATTGCCGATCCCAAGAACTCGCCGGAGGCGCTCGAGAGCATCACCGGCGTCAAGGCCGAAGATCTGCGCGCCGCGGCGCGGCTCTATGCCAAGGCCGGCAATGGCGCCATCTACTATGGCCTCGGCGTCACCGAGCACAGCCAGGGCTCGACCATGGTGATGGGCATGGCCAATCTCGCCATGGCGACCGGCAATGTCGGGCGCGAGGGCGTGGGCGTGAACCCGTTGCGCGGCCAGAACAATGTCCAGGGCTCCTGCGACATGGGCTCCTTCCCGCATGAACTCACCGGCTACCGCCACATCTCTGACAATACGGTGCGCGACCTGTTCGCAAAGGTGTGGAATGCCGAGCTCGATCCGGAGCCCGGCCTGCGCATCCCCAATATGTTCTCAGCCGCCATCGAAGGCTCCTTCAAGGGCCTCTATGTCCAGGGCGAGGACATTGCGCAGTCCGATCCCAACACCAAGCATGTCAATGCGGCACTTGAATCGCTTGAATGCCTGGTGGTGCAGGATCTCTTCCTCAATGAGACGGCCGCCTTCGCCCATGTCTTTCTGCCCGGTACGTCCTTCCTCGAGAAGGACGGCACCTTTCCAGCACAGTGGGATCCGAAGCTTGGAATTCACGTGACTTGAAGTCGCGGCC
>JADMIO011624578.1_pt1 | contig 66921 bp, 59 predicted proteins | sample 8958161 | NCBI WGS metagenome assembly JADMIO01 (sample SAMN16585339, study PRJNA669376) | soil metagenome | isolation source: Crop rotation soil | place: USA: Cullars Rotation, Alabama | collected 2011 | reverse complement strand
ACAACTTGTCCACGTGGAATTCTAAGCTTAGGATCCCAATGTGCTGGAAAGAAGCTCCAGGGCCTTCTCATAGAACTGGCGCGCCGCCTCCCCCTCGCCCAGCGCGCGCTGCAGATCCCCCATCCTTTCATACGAGACGGAGAGGTCGCGCAGGTAATCGGCCCGCCCCGGCTCCTGCGCTACCAGCCGCTCGGCTATTTCCAGGGCCTTCTCATAGAACTGGCGCGCCGCCTCCCCCTCGCCTAGCGCGCGCTGCAGATCCCCCATCTTGTTGTAGGAGACCGAGAGGTCGCGCCGGTAATCGGCCCGTTCCGGCTCCTGCGCCACCAGCCGCTCGGCTATTTCCAGGGCCTTCTCATAGAACTGCCGCGCCGCCTCCCCCTCGCCCAGCGCGCGCTGCAGATCCCCCATCCTTTCATACGAGACGGAGAGGTCGCGCAGGTAATCGGCCCGCCCCGGCTCCTGCGCTACCAGCCGCTCGGCTATTTCCAGGGCCTTCTCATAGAACTGCCGCGCCGCCTCCCCCTCGCCCAGCGCGCGCTGCAGATCCCCCATCTTGCTGTAGGAGACGGAGAGGTCGCGCAGGTAATCGGCCCGCCCCGGCTCCTGCGCTACCTTGCTTTCGTTAAGCTGTAACCCGAGGCGGTAGCAATGCAGTGCTTCACCGGCAAAGCCCAGCGCGAGAAGGCCGTCGGCCTCCTGGGCCAGAAATCGCGGCTTGTCATCATGCCCGGCTGGAAGCGCGTTGCCAACTTCCCGTGCTAGCTCTGTCCACAGGGTGGTTTGGCCGCGGGGAACAAGACTGCTAATTAGCTGCCAGGCACACGAGACGGCCTCATCGAAGGCGTGGCATGCGAGATAAAGGCGAGTGCTCTCCACCAGGTCCGCCACCCACTGGCGGAGATCCGATGCAGGCCGGGATTTCAGGTAGTCCGCCGCACGACGGCAGGATGCCCGATAAGCATCTACGGGCATGAACTCCTGGAGGGATTCGGCCGTCCATCGGTGCACATAAATGGAATTGCCGGTGAGCGGAGTCAGCAAAGAAGTCGCGGCGAGGCGTTTGACAGCAGGGGCAAGAGGGACTAAATCGATCTCCGCTCTAGGAAAGGCGGGATCGAATGCCAGCGCCTCGACCGGCACCGGGAAGGGGAAAACGCAGGCTTGCCAGAGCAGCGAAAGGTCCGTTGCGTTTTGGCCCACCACTCGGACCAGTTCGGCAACCATGGCATCGGCGGCTGCCAGGCGAATGGCATCGCGAATGCCTTCCTCCAATGTCACGCCGGCTCGGAGCGAGATCCCTTCCTTCCCGGCGAATTGCTGGAGGCGCGCTTGCACGGCATCGAGCCGGGCGGTACCACTCAGTAGTAGCGCATCCAGGTATTCCAGCGTGCGGGGGTGCCCGCCAATCGCACGTTCGATGAGTCTTACCTTTTCACTCGGTTGGCGCTTCAGTCCTTCGTGACGCAGCATCAGCTTGCGAGTCTCCGCACTCGAGAGCGGCCCCAGATCCACGCGATGGAGCCGCTCTTGGCATATCGGCACTGGATAGCGGCTGGTAATGAGGAGCTTGGCGCGCTGGGCGGATTGCACGAAGAAAGCGAAAAGCTGGGCGGCGACGGGATTGCTGAATTCCGTTCCCGCAGGCGTGAGTACGTCCTCAAAATTGTCCAACACCAAAAGCAGGCAGTGACTGCCAAGGATGGTTTGCAGCCAGGACAGGCGCACCTGGTCGGGTGCTTCGGGGTTGCCGAGATTGCGAGCCAGGGCGGCCAACTCCTTTCGTGGATGGCCCCAAAGCGCCGCGGCGATTTCACTCGAAATTTGCGAGATATTCCAGGAAGCTCCGACCGTAGCCACGGGCCAACCGCGATCGGCCATGCGTTGCATGATTCGCCCGGCGAGGGAGCTTTTGCCCACGCCGCCTGTACCCAGAATCTGGCACCCGGCTTTGCGGCCGGCGCTGCCGAGCGTCTTCGGATCGTCGGTCAACACGCCGATGATCTGGCGGGCTTCGCGACGGCGGCCGATGAGATCGCCGATTTTGAGCATAGGCACGGCGCCGCTCGCCGGAGTGGGCGGCGGCTCGGGCACCGGAACCTGCTCGACGGCGCGATTGAAGACGGCCTGCTCTTCGCCGCGCAGGAACAGGGACGGGGTGGCATATTCGGGTATCCTCGCGGCATCGGGCAAAGACTGCGAACCGGCCTTGCGGCTCTGTTCGAGATGGCGCCGCGCCAGCGCCAGGGCCCGGCTTGCGAGGGGCTGTTCGGCCCGCGCCAATTCTTCGTAAAACCTGCCCGCCAGTTCGGTGGCATAATAATCGGACACCGCGGTTTGCATGGCCAGGACACCGGGCACGCCGCTGTCGAGAAGGCCTTGGGCGAAGCCGCCCGATTCATGGTCATCCCGTCCGCCGTGGCACGAGGACAGCACGATCAAGGGCGGCGGATGGCCCGAGTCGCGGATTCTCGCGGCGAGTTCCCCGGCCTTAACCGGAACCGGGTTACCGTCCTCATCTTCCAGCTCCAGGACGGCTTGGTTGCCATGCCCGGAAAGATGGAGCACATGATAGCCAAGTTCTCTTAGAGCAGCGCCGATCTGATCGGGACTGCCGATTTCGAGAACGCGCACATAGGCATTACCGAGCACATGCGCTTTTTCGACGGCATTGAGGATGGTCTCCAGTTCGCGTTCGATATTGAGCACCGCACTGTCCGTCTTGTCCTCGTAAGGCGCGCCGACGGCGACCAGAATTTTCAGCGGGCCGGGAGAAGGAGCTTGCGTTCGAGGATGGTTGGAGCGGGCCGGAGAGCGCCAGGTGAACACGCCCGGCATCAGAGCCGGTACGCGGCCATCGGCGAGGCGTGCCGCTTCGAAGGGAATGCTGAGCAGGCGCGCGCTTGCGCTTTCAAACACGAGCTCGATTTCCTGGAACTGCCCGGTGGCGCCGGCGGTGAGGCATTCGGCGAGTTGGCGGCCCACATCGCCGGCGAAGACCACTCGCCCCACCGCCTCGCCCAGTCTGACAAGATCGCGTTCGCGGCTCGCGCCTATCCCTTCGCCGGGCTGTTGCCGCGCGCCGAGAGGGCGCGCCCTGACGAAGTCGGCGTAAGAGAAGGCGAAGCCCGCGCCCGCTGTGACGGATTGCTCGCCGGCCAGGACCTTGCCGTCGAGTTGCGCCGAAACGCCGATGGCGGAGTTCGGCAACTCGCGGAGGTGTATGGAAAAACGAACGCGCGAGGGCGCAGGACGTCCCGCGCCGAGGGCCGGCTTATTGGCGGTGCGGTGGATAATTGCGTCCGCCAGATCGGAAATTTGTTCGGCGGACAGACGCGAATAGGGCCGCAAAATAGCGGGAACTTTGACGTCGCTGTCCAACAGCACGGGAATCAGCGGACGTCTTTCGTCCACCGCATACGTCTTGAGAATCGTGATCTCATCCTGTTGCCAGGCGCCGGCGAGCGAAGCGTTGGAGAGGAACACGACACCGCACTCGCATTGCTCCAGTCCATCGCTAATCCTGGAGACAAAGTTATCGCCGGGGCGGATCTCCCATACATCCCACCACGCGTCGATTCCTTCGCCGCGCAGCGCTTCCGCCACGGCGCGAACGCGCTCCCGATCCACCGAGCGGTAACTAAGAAATACCTTCCTTGGGGGCTCCATATCACTTCCCGGTGCGCCACCAATTCTAATACGGCCGGAGGGATACGCTGAGAGCTACGAGACGTCCGATAGCCCTATCCGAGAGTCATAGCGGCCTTACGAGCACGCCGTACAGAGCAGGTAAAATCGCCATCTCGCCAATCGGCGGCAGGTAATTAGCCGCTGGAGTGCCAGCAACGGCGGGTGATGTCACCTGGTTCTCCGCCGAACTCCCGTGCTACATCGGGAATATGACTGAGGCAGATTGCCCGTTTCTTCTCCCGTGATCACTGTGGCCGGCGGAAGAGGCCGCCATATACGGCCTTCGCCAGAATGTGGCCTTGAATGGCTTTCATCACGTTGGCACGCGTCTCGAAAGCGTCGGAAGCTGGCTGCACGTCCAGCTTGGTATCGAGCGCGTACAACTCGAAGATGTAGTGGTGGAGAGGACCGCTGGCAGCGGCTCCGGGTCCACGGTACATGGGGCCGGTGGCGCTGACCTGAAAGCTGCCGTCGGGCAATTGCGAGCCTTTTGGAACACCTTCGGGCAGGCCGGTCGCGGTCGCCGGGAGGTTCCAGAGGACCCAGTGCGCCTGATCGTCCGTCGTTTTGTTGCGCGCGAGATCCAGGTCGTGCATGTGGAGGAAGAAGCTCTGCGTTCCAGCAGGCACGTTGGCCCAGGTCATGGCCGGCGAGGTACCCTCGCCCGGTGCGACACCGGGAGCGGCCTGGCTGAATTTAACGGGGATCTGGCCCCCATCGGGAAATCCCGGAATGGTTAACGTCATAGCGCGAGTCGGAGCCGGGGCAGTCTTTCCTCCGCGGCCGGCGTCTTGGCCGGAGGCCACGAGGGTAATCGAGAGAAGGAAGGGCACAAGCAGGATCAATCGCATGGGACTATCCTACCCTGGAAAACGGGGGCCGGGCTTTCCTTGGCAATAGAGCCTTGTCCCGTTTGCAGCGCACACGCTCTTAGATCATCCCCAACGGCACATCGCGATCGGGGGCGGGAAAGGCGCGGTCGATCTCAGCGAGGTCCTGCTCGTCCAACTGCCAGCCGGCGCCCCCCGCGTTTTCCCGGACATGTGCGGCGTTCGAGGCCTTCGGGATGGTGAAGACGTTAGCGTCGCGGGTCACCCATCGGAGCACTACCTGGCGAACCGCGCTCGATGCCCCGGTCGCCGAGATGATATAGCACCTGGTTCGCGGCCAGCCGCTCATGCCGCAGGGCGGATTCGGCGGCCTGCAGCGCCTCCAGGTCGAGATTGCTGACGCCGATGAAGCGGATCATGCGGCCGGCGGCGAGTTTCTCCATGGCTCGCATGGTTTCCCCGATGGGATGGCTTCCTGCCCAGTGCAGCATGTAGAGATCCAGGTAGTCCGTCTGCAGGCGCTGCAGGCTCTGTTCGCACGCGCGCAGCGTGCCTTTGTAAGACGCATTCGAAGGCAGGACCTTGCTCGCCAGGAAGACTTCGCCGCGGCGGCCGGCGATGGCCTGGGCTACGATCTCCTCGGTGCCGTACATCTCGGCGGTATCGACGTGGGTCATCCCCAGGTCGACGCCAACCCGTAGCGCGTCCGCGCCCCTGATTTCCCACGTGCCCTGGCCGATGACCGGGATCTCGCAGCCGGTCCAGGCGAACCCACGGTGTTCCATAGCTATAGACGTCCTCACAGTTGCTTATCACCCTCGTTACGACGGCGCGGGCCGTCGAGTCCCCGCCGGCGGACGGTCTCTTCGTAGCTGTCGGCCCGGCTGTACACGATGGTAGCGTAGCGGTAGTGCAGTGAGCCGGTGAGCCGGCCGGCACGGGCGCAAGCGACGAACTGCTCGACTGGATCTTCGAAGGCAAGCTCGGCGGGCAGGTAGTTGCAGCCCTTGTCCGTGGAAAGCTCGATCTCGAGCCCCGGTGTCACCAAAGGAAGCGAGTCCCGCCCTTCGCCCTCGAGCGAGCTTAAGATGTTGGCATGGCTCGCAACCCGCTGTCTGCCTGGGTCACCGTTCCCCTTGCTGTAAGTGCGTGTCTCCTGCTCAATTTCCTGGAGCGTCGCCGTCCGCTCCGCCATCACGTGGAGTCGAAACTCCGGCGCGAAGCCAGGAATCTTACCCTGGCAGCCGGCACCGCTGTCGTCATCCAGTTGGCGGAGATCCCGGCGGTCATGGTTCTCTGCCGGGCCGTCCAAAGAAAGCGCTGGGGGATGCTTCAGATTCTGCATCTGCCGCGGTGGTTCGAAATCCCCGCCGCGCTCATCCTGATGGACTACACTTTCTACTTCTGGCACATCCTGCTGCACCGTGTTCCCCTCTTGTGGCGTTTTCATCTCGTCCATCACACGGATCTCGACATGGACTTCTCCACCGCGCTGCGATTCCATTTCGGCGAAGAGCTCCTCTCGATCCCCTGGCGAGCGGCCCAAGTCGCCATCCTCGGCCTCACCCCGCTCACCTTCTCGATCTGGCAAATGGCGTTTCTTGTCTCCATCCTCTTCCATCACTCGGAAGTGGCGTTACCGATCGCATGGGAGCGGCGCCTGAACCGGTGGATTGTGACGCCCCGCATGCACGCCATCCACCACTCCATAGTGCAGCAGGAAACGGAATCCAACTGGTCCAGTGGGCTCAGCCTGTGGGACCGCCTTCACCGGACACTGCGCCTGAATGTTCCCCAGGCCGCGATCTCGATCGGCGTGCCTGCCTGGCGCGATCCCGATACGGTGAAACTCCCGGCTATCGTCGGGATGCCATTCGAGCCTCTGCCTGCCGTCTGGCAGCTTCCCGGAGGTGGAAAGCCGCAGCGCCACCCCGCTACCGGCCGGCTGGACCGATTGCTTGCATGATGTGAGCGGCCGTGTCCGAAAAATGGCTCCCAGGCCTTGCGCGGACCGGCCTACTTTGTCTTGGCGCCGATGCCGAACTGATCGCCGGCGCGCACCACCTTTCCGTTCGAAATGATCAGCTCGAGCTGTTTTTCGCTCTGCACCTGGTGTCCGGCCTCATCCTGCAAAGCGGCGACGATTTTCCGGGTCGCCACGTCGATCATCTCTCCGGTCGATGAGTAAGCTGTCCGGCCGTCGATGCTCATGCTCACCCAGCCGACACAATCGCGTGCCTTGATGGTGGTGAGCTGCTTGGGCGGCATGACGGTGGAATCAAAAACGTGGATCGCCTCGTTGGCGCAGTCCGCCACCCAAAGCTGCTTTTCGTCGGGAGTGAGCGCAATTCCGTGACTCGGACAGCCGTGGCGTTTGACGGGCCCCTCCTTATATCCCGCCACCTCGACGCGATAGAGCTTCTTGCCGGTTTTGACGTCGCCCACCTCGAAGCCGAGCAGTCCGTTGACGTTGACGAATACCAGGGTGTTGCTGCCGTTCACCGTAAACGGCCGGATAACATTGCCGAAAGGTCCCACCGTGCTCGCCACTTCGTGTGTTTTGGGATCGGCAATCGAGAGTAGCGGGGATTTCAACCCGGCCAGATAGACATGTTTTCCATCCGCCGAATAGATCGTGTTGTGCGACCCGGATTGCGGCGTGATCGTGCCGATCACGTTGCCGGTAGCGCCGTCCACGACGTGCCACGAAGGGCCTTCGAGTTGCGGCACATAGAGCACCTTGCCGTCCGGCGAAATCGCCATCCGGTCACAGCCACCCTCGTATGCCTGGTCCCAGACCTTCTTGCCGCTGACCGCGTCGATGGCGATCATGCGGGTCAAGGAGGTCACGTACACGAGCCCGGTGCGGGCGCTGGCGGCGATCCCCTTCACGTTTTCGGGCTGTTTGCCTGCCGGGACCTCCCACGTGGGAATCCGGCGGACGAACTTGTATCCGTTGGACACGTCGAAAACGGAGATCCCGACCCCGCCATACTCGACGTAGTTGCGTGTGCCCGGATTGGCGACGTACAGCAGGTGCTGGTCGGCTGCGAAGCCGCCAGTGGCGCTGAGCAGCGCGAACAATAAGGCGATTCTCATAGCTCAGACATGATATATCGAAATGATGGGACGCCGCCCGCGCCCATCTCCACCGCATGATCGAACGCCACAGGCTGGCCCAGTTCCACCAGGTGACGCTCCGCGACAATCGCGTCACCATTTATAGCCGCGATCCGCAGTAGAATGGGAGACTCACCGACCCGGACCAGGACATGCTTCGCTTTTGCCAGTGGCTGGAGAGCACGCCCGGAAGCATCGCGCTTCATGAATCCATCTGGGCCTATCCCGTCGTCGAGTCCATCCATGTTCTGACCCTTTGCCTGTTCCTCGGACTCGCCGTCATGTTGGACCTCCGCCTGCTCGGCATCACCCTGCGCAAGGCTCCCGCGTCCGAAGTTCTCGCGCGCTTCGCTCCGTTCACCCTCGCCGGCTTCATCACCATGGTCGTCACCGGTGCGCTGCTGTTCTACGCCATTCCGGTCAAGACGTACCTCAACATCTTCTTCCGCCTGAAACTGGCTTTTCTGCTGCTCGCCGGCATAAACGCAGCTATCTTCCACCTCACCGCTTACCGCCGGATAGCCGACTGGGATCTGGATCCCCGGCCCCCCTTTCGCGCCCGCCTCGCCGCCGCTGTCTCTCTCCTCCTGTGGGCCTGCATTGTGGTGGCTGGCCGCATGATCGCCTACAACTGGTTCGACAAGCAGGCCTGACTATGTCCCTCCTCTCCTTCTTCACCTGGTGCGAAAATTCGGCAATGGGCGAAGCCATTCGCGGCTCCCGCTGGCTCTTCCCCGCCATCGAATCGTTCCATCTTCTCGCCCTCGCCGTGATCGGCGGAGCGGTGCTGCTGATGAACCTGCGGCTGCTTGGCTTCGGCGTCCAACGGCAACCCGCCTCGCAAATCTGGCGCGACACGCGTCCCTGGCTGCTCGGCAGTCTCTTCGTCATGATCGTCTCCGGCCTCCTGCTGTTCACCTCGGAAGCGGTCAAGCTTTATTATCACGAGGCATTCTGGGTGAAAATGACGTCCCTCGTCCTGGCAACCCTCTTCACCTTCCGCGTACAGCGTCCCGTTGCCCTAGCCGATCCTGCCCGCATAACTCCCCTCCGCAGCAAGGCGACCGCCCTGATCTCCATCCTGCTCTGGTCTCTGGTAGGGATCGGCGGCCGCTGGATCGGGTTCTCCTGATGCAACAGGTCACGAGATTCCTGCGCTGATCTGCGGCTTGATCGAATGCGCTTGAACTGCCCGGACGCGCGTTGCCGTCCGAAGGCGCCATCTGGCGCTCCTTATGTGGCTGGAAGAATCTGTTTCCAGATCCGCGCGTAGTTGCCGCCCAGAATCAAACCGAGATGTTCGTCGGTAAATCCTCGCTCCGAGAGCATCTTGATGAAATCGACCCAATGTTCGCGCATCGTCTGTGCTTCGACACCCGTGTACGTCCGAGTCGTGTGTCCTTCCACCTCGCGGCCGCTCGGATTCGCCCGGTCGTGCCCCAGCCAGCCGATACCAATGTGCTCGACCCCCACCAGCTTCGCAAGATACTCGATTTCATCGGCGAGCAGCCGATACGGCGTGACGTTCACGATATACCGGATCCCCACAATGCCGCCCGTTTGAGCGATCGCTTTGGCTTCTTCATCCATAATCTCCACAAGCGGCCTGCTCTTGACGAATCGCTCCAGGTTCTGGTGCGTCGAAACGATTGGCTGCTTCGAGACATCCGCCGCATGGAAGACGCCATTGGCCGACAGGTGTGAGACCCCGACCATCATGCCCAGGCGGTTCATTTCCTGGATCACCGATACCCCGAACGGCGTCAGGCGGCTTCCTGTTTTGTCGATCCCGCGGCCGTCCCCAAGCTGGTTGCGCCCGTTGTGCGTCAGTTGCATCCCGCGCACGCCCAGCCGGAAGAACTGACGCAGCAGCGCCAGGCTCCGCTCCGCGGGAAAACCGGGTTCCGGCGCGTTGGTCTGAATCGATCCACCCCCTTCCAGGTCGAGGAAGAACTGAACCTTGCCTGAATTCGGCTTCGAGGGAACATCGGCTTTCGTCCGGATGATCGAGCTCTTGTCGCCGGCGCGCGCGATGTCGCTCAAAATCAGGTCCAATACGCGCATCGAACCTTCGAGCAGTTCCTCCTGCTCGTCCCGCTCCTCAAGCGAGTCGCCGCCGGCGGGCATGATCACTACGCTCACGCCGCTTTCGATCAATCGCGGGACGATGTAGTTGGCCAGCGGCCAGTGCTGCTCCGGATCCTTCAACCGCGTCCGTCCGCTCTGCTCCCAGATGTCCCGGTGTCCCTCTACCACGATGAAGTCGCCGGGCCCTTTGCTGGTAGCCGCTCCGGCTTCCGGCAATGCCCCGGCCACGAGCCCGGAACCCAGGAGGATGCTGCCGCGCGAAAGGAATTGCCTGCGAGTGCTGTTGATCGACATGACGCCTCCCCAAAAGCGCGTGTGCGCTATCGGATAATTATCCTGAAATGCGAGCCCTTTGCGCTGATGTGTTTTCGCGCGCGACCCGGACCACCGCTCTGGCAGCGTGCTCCCTGGAGTTCAGGCGGGCTGTCGCTTGCCGGCGCAAGAGCCGTTTAGTCGCGACAAGTTACACGCCCTGAACTTTGCATTTCTTGCATTGCTCGTCTCAACCATCGACAGCTGCAATGTGGTCCTTAGTCACCTGACCACGACGGCCGTATCTGCTGGACCATCTCTTCCACAGCAGATCGGCGATGATAAGGGATGACTCGGTTGGATGGCAGATCTTTGGCTTCCTGGTTCGAGTAAAATCCTCCTCGTTCACATGAACGCCGTGTGTACCCTTATTGACACCGTTCTTCTGCGTTGTCGCGTACCTGTTCTTCGCCTCGAACTCGGGCTCGAAATCAACGCGAAACCGCTTCTGAGTTCCTGCTTGCCAGCCGATGACCGTACCTCCGCTGAACAGGGTCCCGCCCAGCAATGGTTCGAGTTTGACGACTAGATTCCCGCTCGCATCGCGAAAGCCAAGGTTCCTTTCAGCGTGTACCATCGCTTCTTCGAGGGAAGAATGCATGATCCCGCAGGAAAACTCCTTTTGCTGTTCTTCCTCCTTTCGAATCTGATATGCCGACGGACCCTTCTTCTTAGACATGGATGTGCTCTCTCGACGAAGGATACTATCACAAAGAATTCTTGGATGGCACATGGTTGTAAGTCCATGGCCGTAAGTCGGCTATCGGTCGGCAGGTCACACGGGGAATGCTTTTCGCCGCGCTCACGTCCGGGGCCCCTTAGTCAGCCTTCATCCACCCCGGACCGCCGGCCTACTTCGCGTGCCAGCTGCGCGCCGCTTCGTCAGCCTTGGCAAGATCGCCGGGCGCGAGTTTCGTGCGCACCGTGGACCGCAACCGCTCGGCGTTCTTCTCGCCCCGCTGCGAAGCGAGCGTCAGCCAAAAGTACGCCTCATTCTCATCCTTCGGCACACCGAGGCCGTTCGCCAGGCGAAAGCCCAGGCGGGCTTGCGCGGGAGCGTATCCCTGCGCGGCGGCAGCGCGGCACCAGCGCGCGGCTTCCGCTTCGTCGTGCGGCACGCCGAGCCCGCGTGAATAGAGGTAGGCGAGCGAAAGTTCCGCTGCGGGATGCCCGTGATCGGCAGCGCGGCGGAACCACGTGGCCGCCCGCTCGAAATTCTGCGGTACGCGGCCGCCTTCGATCGGCATCCAGCCCAACGCGGTCGAGTTCTCCGCGGCGGCGGTGGCGGCCATGCCGAACCACCGCAGTGCGTCTTCGTCGTCGCGTGGGACTCCCCATCCGCGCGCGAAGAGTTGCCCCAGGCTGTACTCCGCCTGGCTGTTCCCCTGGTCGGCGGCAAGGCTGTACCAGCGGACCGCCTCATCGATGTCCGGCGGCACGCCGAGTCCTTTCGCATAGAGGACTCCGACATCGTACTGCGCTTCGGCGCTGCCCTGTTTGGCGGCCGCTTTCCATTCCTTCATTGCCGTCTTGTAGTCACCCCTGCGGAATGCCTGCAACCCGGCTTGGCCATCCGCAAACACCGGCACGCAAAAAGCGGCACAACACAGCAGCGTCCGCCACGTGTGCTTCACCCAGATATGAGTCATAACTGCCCCCCGTTCCCGGAATTCCCGGCTCTGTATGAACGGATATCACAACGCCGGACAGATGGACATATCGAATTGGACGAAACGACGGTAGGCGAACGGATGAATGTGTGAAAGTGTGCCTTGCCTTGCGCAGTTGGAGAGTAAACAATCGCCTCTTCCGTATTACGCTAGGACCACTTCGCCCTCGCCCGCGGTCCGGATGGGTCGCTCGCCCACCCCGCGGACGCTTTGAAAATGGCGGCGAGCGCTGCCGCGTCCGGTCTCGCCCGGACGCAAACTTAGCTGAACATCGACGCCATCGACGCCCCGAACAGCACGAAAACGGCCCATGGGATGATCACCGCCGTCAAGGCGCCTGCCATCGATAGCCGCTTGCCCGCCGCCGCTTTCAGCCCGATCGCCGTCAGGATGATTCCCCAGATCGCGAACAGATCCAGCGCGCTGGCAATCGTGTAAGTGAATTTCGAGCTGCTCACCGGATCCATGAACGCGCCCGGATTGAACGCCAGCGGGTTCATCAGATTGAAGTCGTCCGGCTTCTTGAGGAACATCACCACCAGCGACAGGGCATGTTTCAGGATCACCGGCAGCCCGGCGTACGCGGTTATCGCGAAGATCTGTTTGAACTTGAGTCCCGCCGACATCATCGCCGTAATCCCCAGCAGGATCGCCGAAGAGATCACCATGATCAGCGGTGTTCCGATCACCGTGCCGACGTAGTACGAAATTCCAGTGACTTTGGCTTGGAGGGCGATTGTGCTGTCGCGCTTTTCCGCCGGGACCTGGGCCATCCGCTCCGCCGCCTTCGGACTGATCTCCATCTGGCGCTGCAGGAACCGCTCCCAACCGACATGCTGGCCATATGACACGTAGTACGCCAGCCCGGCCGCGATCATCAGCAGCATCGGAACCAGCCACGAAGGCCGCCTGCCGATATCCTCGAATGTCTTTCCGGGCTCGAAGAACACTCCGGAAATCCGCGAGAACTCGCTCATCCTGGCGGGTGCGGGCTCAGGTGCCACAACGCTTTCGGGAGTCATATCAGGCTGATTGTACTCCAGTCGCAAACAGAACGCTCGGGTATCATGAATGGGTTCATGTCCAATACGGGTCTTGCGATCTTAATGGCCGCGGCAGTTTGTTTGTTCTCCTGCAAGCCCTCCGGGGAGGGCCATCCCAAAGCCATTCTCGGCGCCATCCTCATCGATGGCGAAGGCGGGCCGCCCCTCAGCAACTCCGTCGTGATCGTCGCCGACGGCCGGATTCACGCCGCCGGCCCTCCCTCCGGAATACCCATCCCCGCCGATGCCGACCGGATCAACGGTTCCGGCAAGTTCCTCATTCCCGCGCCGCTCGATGTCAGCCAGGGCGCCAAACTGATTCGCCCGGCCAGCCTCGCCCAGGCACGCGCCGATGTGGCGAAGATGGTGGCGGACAAATCGACCGTGATCCACATGGCCAAGCTCCCTCCGGAGGTAGCCGAAGCGGTCCTCGAAGATGCCCGTGCCGCCAACCTGCCCGTCATCGCCACCATTTCCACCCAGGCGGAAGCCCGCTTCCTGGTTGACCATGGAGCCTCCGGATTTGTCGGTATGATCCGCGATACCGAAGACCTGGACCACGATTTCGTCGCCAATCTGCGAAACCTGCGGATCTTCTTTGCTCCCGCGCTGAGCTCGGCCGGACCCTCCCTGGACGTGGCGAAGCGCAACACCCAGCGCCTGTTTCAGGCCGGTATACCGATCGCCGTCGCGGCCGGGGGTGGCGACCGGCAGCAGGAGATGCGGCTCTTGGCTGACGCCGGTCTGCCGCCTCTCGACGTGATCGTCGCCGCCACGCGCAATACCGCGGCGGCCCTGCGCCTGGAGGACGCCGGAGTCATCGCGCCCGGCAAGCGCGCGGACATGCTGCTGCTCTCCGGCAATCCGGCGGAGGATCTCGGCAATCTCACTCAGGTCGCCATGCGCATTGGGGACCGTTGATCGGCAACTGCTGGAACCGGAGACCTTTCACGTCTCTGCGGCGCTGTCGCGCAGGAGGATTTCAACTCTCCTGGCGCAAGCGGATTACCGCCTCCCACGATTTTCAAATGCCGCCGTGTGCGCTGGCGGCGGTGTAGATGAAAAACCCGAAGGCGTTGTTCGCGTCGGTCTGGCCGCCGTTGCCCACGAGCGTCTGGCCGGCCCCGATCGTCAGGTAGTCTCCGGTGAAGGTGCGAAAGATGTACGTGCCCTTCCCGCCCGGCATCGCTTCGAAGGTCTCCCAATCGCCCACATCCGGGGCTGTGGCCAGCACGGTCACGCCGTCCTGCTGCACGGAAATGTATTGCCCGCCGATGGTCTGGAATCCGATGCGGTTGCTGCCCAGGGGAACCGGCGTCAACATCTCCCAGGATTGCGGTGAGGCGCCGGTGAGCAGGATTTCCCGGCCGCCGCCATCCTGCGCGGAGACGTACATCTGATTCTTGCCTCGCAACGCGATGCGGGGCGTCGCCGCGGCCACGCCGGCAATCTGCGGGATTTCATCCACGCGCCGCAAATCGAAACCCGCCTCCTGCAGTGCTGGGACTAGGTTCTGTGCAAGGGCCAGGCCGCGATTACGCGATGCGGCCATGCGCCGGTCGGCCATGTTGTCGTGCATCAGGATCACGCCCTTGCTCAGGTTGGAGATCTCGTCGAGATACTGCTGTGCCACCTCCGTGGGCGATACACCGTCGAGCCACTTATCCCAATCGGACGCGGCGTTATCCCAGTGAATGGGTCCGAAGCAGCCGGCGCAGGTCATCAGGTCGGCGTTCAGGGCCTTCACTACTGCCGGGGTCCACTGGCCGTACGGCGCGCGCATGTAGAGCGGACCACCTTTGCCGTTGGGCAGCAGGCTCGAGGTGAGCGAAATCTCTCGCACCACGTCGCCGCCGTTTTTCAATAGATAGTCGTCGAGGCCGAGGTGGTCGTAAGTGTGGATCGCGACCTGGTGGCCGAGGGCGGCCATCTGTTCCGCCACACCGGGAAACTCTTGCACCTGCCTTCCCACCATGAAGAAGGTTACGTGCGCGCCGATGGAATCGAGATACTGCGCCAGTTCCAACGAATGCGGCCCGGGTTCGTCTTCCGGCGTGCCGGCTTCGGCCGGTCCGTCATCGAATGTCAGGCACAAGGTCCTGTCGGGAAACGTCGGGATACTCCCGGCAGAGAACGTCGTATCGAAGAGCATGTTCCCTCCTCCTGCTCGAACCGGTAGGCGTGGCCGGCAATCCGCCGGACCGCCGACTCTTGATGATATGCCAACCAACGCACCCCGGCGACCTCGCGATTTCGTTTGCCCGTCCAACGCCGCGACAACCTCACCCCTCAAAAACGGCAACTTTGTCACCGCGCTCTTTCCTGGCGTGCGACAAGAAACCTGCGCTTATCTGCCGGTGCTCGCTTGCAGTTTCCCGTGTCAGTTCCTCTAGTATCGAGCCGGACCGCGTCCCCCGGTAAGCCACTCCGGGCATTCGTTGTATCCTGGTGTTCGCCATGACTCGCCAGGATTTTCTGAAACTCTCCGCCGCTGCCCTGTCGGGGGCTGCCGTTGCCGGCGCGCAGCAGCCCCAGTCGCGTCCCGGGGACCTCGGCTTTACCGACACCCCGATGCTGCCCAACCTCCCCTACCATGTGCACGACCCCAGCCGCCCCCACCCACCCGTGGTCGCGCCGTCCGAGACGCCCGGCGGTGCCCCGTCCGATGCCGTCGTCCTCTTCGACGGCAAGGATCTCTCCAAGTGGCAGCAGCGCGGCAAAGGACCCAATGCCGGCAAGCTCATGGACGCCCAATGGAAGGTCGAAAACGGCTACTTCATCACCGGCGGCGGCACCGGCGACCTTCTCACCCGGGAAAAGTTCGGCGATTGCCAGTTGCATGTCGAATGGTCCTCCCCTACCGATGTTCGCAGTACCAGCCAGGGCCGCGGAAATAGCGGTGTGCTGCTCATGTCCCGCTACGAAATCCAGGTGCTCGACATGTGGCAGAATGCCACCTACGCCGATGGACAGGCCGGTGCCATCTATGGCCAATGGCCCCCTCTCGCCGCCCCTACCCGCAAACCCGGCGAGTGGAACGTGTACGACATTATCTTCGAAGCCCCCAGGTTCGAGGACGCGAAACTGGCGAAACCGGCTTACTTCACCGTGTTTTATAACGGCGTGGTCGTGCACAATCACAAGGAGTCGATGGGGCCCATGGTCTACCGGCAGGTGGCCCACTATACGCCCCACCCGGCGGAAGACTCGCTCATGCTCCAGGACCACAACAATCCGGTCCGCTATCGAAATATCTGGATCCGCCGCCTGGGAACTTACGATCGGCCGGAAAAGTAGGACCAGTACCGGCTTCCCCTGATCCTCTTGAAACAACTGCCCGGTTGTGTCATGTTCTTGGGTCAGGTAAACCTTATGTCGGAAGCCGGATTACGCCATACCCGTAAGCTGACGATCATTGCGCAGGACCCCGCGGTGCGGGATGCCAACGGCCAGATTCTCACCGCCGAGGTCGAGGTGCCGGTCGAGGACCTGGAACCCGGTCCGCGCGGCTATCGCGTCCACGTGGTGGATTTCGATGCCTCTACCAATACCCTGTACCGTCCCTTGGAACTCGGGACCGCGCGCGACCCGTATCGCGTCCCCTCGTTCGAAGGCATCGCCACCCCCCAGGATTACGAAGAGTATAACCAGCGGCTCTTAGGCGAACCCGCGTTTCACGCCCAGAATGTCTATGCCATCGTCATGCGCACGCTCTCGCGCTTCGAATTCGCCCTCGGCCGCCGCGTGCGCTGGAGCTTCGACGGGCACCAGTTGATGGTGGCGCCGCACGCCTTCGCCGACGCCAATGCCTTCTATTCCAAAGACCAGCGGGCGTTGATGTTCGGCTACTTCCGCGGCAAGCAAAACCACCTCATCTTCAGTTGCCTGGCCCACGACGTCATTGCCCACGAGACCTCCCACGCCCTGCTCGATGGCCTGCGGCAGCATTACACCGATCCCTCTTCGCCCGAGCAGGCCGGTTTCCACGAGGGCTTCGCGGATATCGTCGCCCTCCTCAGCATCTTTTCCCTTCGGAGCCTGGTCGATTCCGTCCTGGACTTCGATGACGGGTCCGGTGTGCTGAGCGGAAAAATGGCCGATCGCAATCTGATCCATAAGGACTTCTGCACCGTGGACAACCTGCGGAAATCCGCCCTCCTCGGCCTCGCAAAAGAGATGGGCACGGAGCTTTCCGGTATCCGCGGCCGTTCGCTGCGCCGCTCCGTGCTGCTCACCCCCGATCCCAAACGGATCAACGATCCGACCCATCCCGAGTACGAGGAATACGAGGAGCCCCATAAACGCGGCGAAATCCTCGTCGCCAGCGTGCTGAATGCCTTCCTGTATATATGGGTGGAGCGCCTGAGCGGCCTCGGCCAAACCACCGATGGCGGCTACCATCGCGACCGCGTCATCGAGGAAGGCTGCCTGATCGCCGACTATCTGTTGACCATGTGCATCCGCGCCATCGACTACTCGCCCCCCACCGATCTTCAGTTCTGCGATTTCCTGAGCGCCGTCCTGACCGCCGATCATGAGCTGCATCCCGATGACTCGCGCTATAACTTCCGCAGGAATCTGCGGGAACGCTTCCGCGCCTATGGAATCGAGCCGACATCCAAAACGGAATCGGGAGCCTGGGAACCTCCCGGCGTGACGCTGGACTACGACCGCTCGCATTTCGAATCCATGCAGAAGGACCCGGATGAGATCTTCCAGTTTCTCTGGCTGAACCGCCAGGCCCTCGGTTTGCACGAAAACGCGTATACCCGGGTCATCTCGGTGCGCCCGTGCTTGCGCGTCGGGCCCGACGGATTCGCCTTGCGCGAGACGGTCGCCGAGTACATCCAAATGATCGACCTCCGCGCCCGCGAGCTGGAGGAGCTCAATATCGAAAAGCCGGATGGCATGTCCGACGATCAGTCCCTGCGGCTCTTTGGCGGCGGCGTCATGATCTTCGACGAGTATTGCCGCTTGAAGTATCACGTCCGGAATAAAATCGGGAACGCCGAACGGCAGACGCACCGGCTCCGGTTCCTCTGGAGATACGGCTATTTCAATCAGCCCACCGACCAGAAGAGCTTCGCCAGCATGCACCGGATGAGGTTCGCCTGAGAGGAGATATACCCATGGAAACACCAATCGGCGCTACCCTGCGCACTTACCACGTCGGATTTGGCGACTGTTTTCTGCTGAGTTTCCGCTATGACGGCGGTTTGGAGCGGCACGTCTTGATCGATTTCGGCAGCACTCAGACCCCTCCCGGCAAGCCCGATGTCATGATGGAGACCGCCCGGGACATCCAGGCGCGCGTGAAAGACGGCGAGTTGACCGCCGTTGTGGCTACGCACCGGCATCGTGATCATATCAGCGGCTTTGCGACATCGTCCAAACGTGACGGCACCGGCGATCTGATCCGCGCCTGCAATCCCAAGCTCGTCATCCAGCCCTGGACGGAAGATCCCGACCTGCCGACTGATGCCACCGCGCCCGCGGAGCATAAGAGCTTCCGCCTCGCCCTGATGGACCTGCACGCGGTCTCGTTCAACGTGGCGCGGGAGGCCGGCGCGTACAAAGACTTGGGACTCGCGGAGCAACTCTCCTTTCTCGGAGAGAACAATCTCGCCAACAAATCCGCGGTGGACAATCTCATCGGCATGGGGAAGGCCGCGCAGGCGGAGTATGTCTACGCGGGCTTTGCGACGGCCCTTTCGAAGCTCTTGCCAGGCGTGACGGTCAGTGTGCTGGGGCCTCCCACGCTGGAGCAGACCACGAAGATCAAAAAGCAGCGGTCCAAGGATGAGGCGGAGTTCTGGCATTTCTGGCAGCCCACCGTCCAGGCCGTTCGGCTGGGTTTCGCCGGACCGGAGCCCGGCTCACAGCCCAAGGACGACCCGCAGCCCGCCTTCCCGCATGCTCCCCGCTATTCACCCTCGGAAAATCCGCCCCAAATGCGTTGGTTTCGCCGCAAAATGCGGGAGATGCGCGGCACGGAACTGCTGGAGCTGGTCCGCATCCTGGACAAGGTCTTGAACAACACCAGCGTCATTCTTCTCTTCGAATTCGCCGGCAGGAAACTGCTGTTTCCCGGTGACGCGCAGATCGAGAACTGGTCCTACTGCCTGGACGATTCGGAAATCTGCGAGAAGCTGAAGGAGGTCGATCTATATAAGGTGGGCCACCACGGCAGCCTCAATGCCACTCCCACGAGCTTGTGGAAGCTGTTTACCCGCAAACGCGCCGGCGAGAACGGGGACGACCCAGGCGTAATGAAGACCATCGTCTCCACCCTGGCCGGCAAGCATGGCCATCCCGAGGATGGGACCGAAGTGCCCCGCACCACGCTCGTCTCGGAGTTGGCGAAAAGCAGCGACTTCTACACCACCCAGCGGATGGAGCCCGTCTCCGATTTCTTCCACGACATCGAAATCCTGCCCGCCGCCACTCTGCGTTCGGGTCAGGGTGCAGCGTAGATCCCTTACAAAGGGAAACGAATATGGATGTCGACGAAGGCGGTGGAGTTCCTCCTGGAGCAGCAGGTTCAGGCGACGTACAGAAGCTGAAACGCGCTACATAACTACCCACTTCTATGGCTGAGCGCAGAGGCCGAGTGTGTCTGAAGACACGGCGCCCTGAACAATCATGGTCAGATTGGAAGTGCGGCCTGGACCACACGCCGGAAGTCCATTCGGCAAAGGCGGAACACGAAAATTTACCTGGTACAGCCCCACCTGACCGGGAACCAGCCCTGAGTAAACGGCCATGTTCTCACTTGTGGCGAGACCCGTGAACTGCACAGATACCGGAGTCTCCAGGCGAAGTCCAGGTTCGGGTGTAGCTGTGCCGGCATCGATCAGCACCTCCGGTCTGCCAAGTCCATATCCATAGCCGACGAGAACTTCGCCGCTCCTTGCCGCGTTCGACGCGCTCACACGTTTCCCGTCGTTGTGGTAAATCTGAGGACTGCATCGCTCTTCGCCGTACAACTGATCGGCCCCAAAGCACGTCCGCAGGATGTGCACTTGATCAAGCACTGGGACCACGCGCAGATCGCGGCCCACACGCCCGTTCTCCTGAACGGAAACAACGGCGTCTGCTACGATCTGGCGCACTTCACCCAGCGGCCCCGGTCCGTTGACAACAAGTTTGTATGGCATCTGAACCTGAAACACGAACACTCCCGCATCAGGATCGTTGCATTGCGGTTGCAGCGTCGGGTCCGGAGCCACAACAGTCCACGCGCAAGCGTCAGCGAAGTCACCGCGAATGAGCGGCAGCGGAACGCCTGTCACGTCGTTATTCTGGCGCAACGTCACAGAAACACCACCGAAATCTACGGGGAGGGGAACGGATGTGGCAACCTGTATCGAGTCAAATCTCTTTGCCAGCCCGCGTACGCGGAGCGTAACCACCTGCCCCGGTGCAATCTTGATCGCGGGTGATTTTGTGTCCGGGCCAATGTCAGTAACGACCGCCTGGCCGAACGCACTGACCTCTGCAAGAAAAGAGAACATCACTACGATTCGTCGATTCATCATTCAGTTCAGTTGACGCACAACAACGAGGAAACGTGCAGCGCGAACATACAAGTGAAGGGAAGTTGCGGGCGGAATTGCGCGTAAACAGGAAGTTTGGAAGTCAATCGGTATGGCAAAGCCGGCCATCTACTCAGAATGTGCGACTTGCAGGGTTAGACTATGGCGATGTCCGGGAAGTCCGCATACGTGATGGGTCATGATGAGCGTGAGCGGCGGCGGTTGGCTCTGCAAGCCTCCATTTTGAATCCGTTCACCGGGCATCTCGTGCGCCGGGCGGGAATTTCGGCGGGCATGCGAATCCTGGATATTGGCTGTGGCGTTGGAGATGTTTCGTTATTGGCAGCCCGTATTGTAGGGCGAAGTGGCCGAGTGACATCACTGGACTTTGATGGACGGGCGCTGGAGACGCTGAAGGAGCGGGCAAGCGCCGAGGTGTTGGGCAACATCGATTGCGTCCAGGGCAACATGCATGATTGGGATTCGAGGAGTAGATTCGATGCCGTGATCGGACGTCATATTCTGATTCATTCGAAGGACGCGTTGGCAATGTTGAAGAGGAGCGCAGGTATGCTCCAACCGCGTGGGCTCGCCGTGTTTCATGAGTATGATTTTTCGGTAATGCACCGGGCATGGCCTTCGGCGCCTCTGCGTGACCGGATGATGGTGGTGTTCGATCGGTTCTTTGCAAGTGCTTGCTGTTCGAACATGGGCTCACGGCTTTGGAGGCTGCTGCTGGAAGCCGGCATTGAGAATCCGGACTGCCGCGCCGAATATCCCATTGACGGGGGTTCAGACAGTCCCTATTTCGAGTGGTTTGCTGAGTCGTTGGGCTCGATTTTACCTCGCATTATAGCGTTAGTTAGGCATCGCGACCAAGACGAGATAGACATCGACACGTTAGAAGAGAGATTGCGCGCCGAAAATGTAGCGACAGGGAGTTGTCTCCCTGCACCGGCGATGATTGGAGCTTTCGCCAGGCTGAAGGCCTGAGATTATATGGCCTTCGAGACGGCGTCCCGAGCGCCTGGCGGAACTCAACTCTGGCCGCCACTCTCATGGGTCGGAGCCATTGATCAGCATCGCGCGGTTTTCAGCCACGTGGCTTTATGGCGCCATCGGTAAACGGTACGCCGTCAGGGAGGATCTATCCCGCTCTGCCCAACAAACGTCAGCAACGAGCGTGATACGGCCAAGTGGCAGTCGAGTGCGGTCGCCGGATGCTGGCCGACTTCAGGGGAGTAATCCGTTATACCCTCCTCTGGCGGTGTACAATCGTACACGGATGGTGGTTGAATGGGATCCGGCGAAGGCGCAGCAAAATTTGCGAAAGCACGGCGTTTCCTTCGCCGATGCGGTGACCGCACTCGAAGACGAGCGGGCACTGACGGATCGTGACGTGTCGTCGGACGACGAGGAACGGTGGGTAAGCATGGGTATCGATGGAGAGGGGCGGGTGCTCGTCGTGGTTTACACGTGGCGCGGTGAGAATCTACGCCTCATCTCGGCCCGGAATGCGACTCGGGGGGAGCGGCGAGCGTATGGGGAATCAAATGAAGCGTGAGTACGACTTTTCAAAGGCTCGGCGCGGTTCGGTGATACCGGTGCCGAAGGGGAAGAGCAGAGTCACAATCCGATTGGACGATGATGTCCTCGCGTGGTTTCGCGGGGAAGTCGAAGCCGCCGGAGGCGGCAACTACCAGACTCTGATCAACGATGCCTTGCGGCAGCACATTGCGCGTGCCCGTGAGCCGCTCGAAGAAACTCTGCGACGCGTCATTCGCGAGGAAATAAAACGAGCAAGTTAACGTCGAAGCGGGCTCGAAAGGCGGCAACAAGCCGACTTATAGGGAGTAATCGGACGCCATTCGGCGCCGTCAGGCGCTCATTCATAAAAAGCGAGTTCCGGCATCGGATAATGCTTGCGGTTGCGCGTCCAGAGCTTGGCTCCTCGCTCCACAGCGCTGGCAGCGATCAATGCGTCGCCCAGTTCCACCGCATGGCTCTTGCGGTAACGTCGCAGGTATTCTCCGGCGCGACGGCCCAAGGCGGCGTCTATTGGGACGCAGAGCAGAGCGTCGAAAAGAGCGTCGAGTGCGGTATGTTCCGTTGGGCGAGCGCCAGCCCAGAGTTCGGCGGCGCTGACGGCGGAGTAGAGGATCAATGCGTCGGATTGACCGAGTTCGAGCCAACGCAACACTATGGTCTTGTCCCGCCCTCGCGATACCTCTATCAGGATGTCTGAGTCGGTAAGGACGGTCACCGGTCGCCCAGGCGCTCGAGTCTTGAGCCTCGACGCAGTTCCCCGACTTCTTCGCTAGTATCGGTTGCTCTCGTGCGGGATTTTCGAATTCCCACGAAGCTCTGCATTGCTGCCATACGCGCCTCCTGGCGTCCGAGGTACCGCTCCCGTGCGGCTTGCCGGACCAACTCGGAAATCGTTGTCTTCTCGCTGCGTGCGCGCGCATGGAGCGCCGCCCAGAGCTGGTCGTCCAAAAACAGTTGCGTCCGCCTCATGATGTATATTATACATCGCCGTTTGGGCACTCGTCGCCCGTCCCGGGTCCCAGGTGCGAAGCCGACTTATGGGGAGTAATCTCGGCTTTGTACGAGTCGCGACGATACAGCCGAGGCCGGCGGGGCAAATTCACAGAGTGTGGTTGCCGAGCCGGGGACCCCACTCTGTGAAGTGAGGAGTGTCGGCACACGTAGATTGGGCGAGATCATCAGCCTTGAAGTCCCAAACTGAACCGATTGTCGATGTCGGCAACACCCCGGCTCCACGGTCTCTTGGCGAGCAGCGGGGCGCAAGCAAACCGGCGCATCGGAATTTGTCAATGACTTTGAGACACCTGCCCGCATAAATTAGTGTTGCTCCTGTTCGCTCGCCGGCGGGGCGGGCGGCGGGTTGATCCATACGGCGGTGGGCCGCGCCGGTGGTCGAGGATGCGCCCGGACGAAGCGTTCGGGATTCCGTTGGAACGCCTGGCTGAGAATGACCTGGCGTTGGGCGATGACCTCGTCTGCCCGGTCGTAGTGGAGCATCTCGGGCGTGAGCAGGCCGATACCGCTGTGATGGTGTTCGGTGTTGTACCAAGGGAAGAAGCTCTGGCAGAAGGCGCGGGCGTCCTGGATCGAGCCGAAGCGTTCGGGGAACTCCGGCCGGTATTTCAGGGTTTTGAACTGGCTTTCCGAGAACGGGTTGTCATCGGAGACATGCGGCCGGCTGTGGGTCTTGGTAACGCCCAGGTCGGCCAACAGCAGGGCGACAGGCTTGGAGGTCATCGAGGTGCCGCGATCGGCGTGGATGGTGAGCTGGTCGGGGGCGATGTTCTGCTTGCGACAGGTCTCGCCGATGAGCCGCTTGGCCAACTCGGCGCTTTCGCGTTCGGCGACCATCCAGCCGACGACGTAACGGCTGAAGATGTCCAGGATCACGTAGAGATAGAAGTAGGTCCACTTGACCGGCCCGAGCAGCTTGGTGATGTCCCAGCTCCAGACCTGGTTGGAGCCGGTGGCCAGCAGTTGCGGTTTCTGGTAGTTGGGATGACGGAGTTGAGCGCGGCGCTCGCGGAGCTCGCCGGTCTGCTCCAGGATGCGATACATGGTGCGGACCGAGCACAGGTAGGTTCCCTCGTCCAGCAAGGCGGCGAAGACCTCGTTCGGGGCCTTGTCCTGGAAGCGCTCGGAATGCAGCACGTCGAGGATCCTCTGCTGTTCGGCGGGCGCCAGGGCGCGGGGAGGACTCGGGCGCGGGACCGCGGGAGTAGCCGGCTCGCTGGGGCGGAGGTGGCGATAGAGCGAAGCCCGCGGCACGTTGAGCGCGCGGCAGGCGGCCGCCCGGCCCACCGTTTGGCCGAGCTGGTGGGCGGCAGTCATGAGTTCTCCTCGCCGCTCTTGACCTCCGGCAGCGAGATCCCCAGCAGGGCCGATACTTTTTTTTGCACGTCGATGATGAGCTCGGCTTGTTCGAGGCGACGGCTCAGACGGGCATTCTCTATCCGCAGGCGCTGGTTTTCCTCCGTCAGCGGGTTGGCTGTCGATTTGCGCCCGCGCTTCTTGGGAGTCAAGGCATCGAGTTCGCCTTGCTCCTTCTGGCGTCGCCAGGTCGTGAGATGGGACGAATACAACCCCTCTCGACGCAGCAACCCGCCGATGGCGCCGTCGTCGCGGCAGGCCTCGGCTTGGGCCACTATCGACCGCTTGTACTCGGCCGTGAACTGGCGCCGCTTGGCTTTCTCCGGAACCTCCGGGTTGGGGATCGGAACCGGCGCGGCGCCGCCGGAGTTGGCAGCTCCTCCGCTCCGGTCGGGCTCGCTACGCTCGCCCTCCCTGCGCTGCGGAGCCGCCAACTCCGCCTGTTTGACCGGCAACTGCTTGAGATTCGACTTGAGCACTTGACTGGATTCTCTCTCCGCCCTCTACAGTAATTGACGGCGGGGAAGGTGTCTCAGTCATATTGGCACGGAGGGCATATTGAATTAACGGTTCTACCCGAAGCCTGTTTCGTCTTCGTCATCGATCGCCACGTCCTTTTTAACACCCGCAACGCTGCGAATCTCATCTCGTATGTAAGCTCCGCCATCTGATGAATAGACAACTCGTTGCCGTACTGCGTCCTCTGTTTGCACTCTGGATTTGTAGTGGGGGTGAGATCGCCAAAGTCCCTCTCTGAGAAACAGCAGGCGCGAGTCCACCTGTTCCTTAGCTGTAGGAGACAACTTTGGAGATAGGTTTTTCGCCGTCCTAACCATCCAAGACTCCACGTCGTCAGGCCGTGGGCTCAAGGCCACATAGAACAGCATCACTTCGCGCCACCAGTCGTTTCCCTTGAGGTACTGACGCAACGCTTGGATCGAGCGCTCACCAGTCGGTTCACTCAGATCGACTGCCGCCAAATACTCTTGAAATGATAAGTGGTTAAAAAGGAGAATTTCACCGGCTTTGGTAAGCAACCCATCTTCGATAACCTCCTCCAGTAAATCTGGCCAGAACTCGCTCAGTGCCGCAAGACTGTCCTTGATTGCGGTTCTAAACTCTGCAATTGAAGCCTCACGGCGCTCGCCCATATGGTTAAGGCCTGCAAGCCTAGTTAAGATAAGCTGCTTGTCATGCGCTCCGAAGGTGCCACCCCGATTTATGCCCTTAATCGTGTCCCATCCGCCGCACAGGAGCTCGATAAAAAGACCATAGAGCGATGAACGATTTGACGGCAGATTTCGCCGTTTCTTGTAAACCGCCGCTATCAATGTTCCGAGTAGTGGGACCGCCATCAGGGGCTGTAGTGGCTCACAAGTCGCGAGTTCGTCAAAGAACGCCTTAACGTCGGCCTCTTCAACCAACCAATTCTTGACCAGACGCTCCTGTTGCTCACGGCGAAGCGGCATCACAACAACTCGCGGTAGCCAGTCCAACCAAGCCGCCCGAACATGATCTCTGGCCGTCGCGATCACTTGAAGCCGCGGAGTGATCTCGGTGGCATACCGTGCCAAGTTCATGATCTCAGCCCGACGCGTTACATCAGGTACCTCATCGAGACCATCTAGATACAGGCGAATATGAGTTGAGCGCTTCGGATCCTTGACGAGGGTCCGTAGATCGGAGCTCACGAAAAAGGCGTCATCCACGCCGCCAATGGCCCGATGAGCCAAAGTATACAGCGGCACGTAAACTGGCAAGACGTCTGCTTGGTCGGTCACAAGCCTGTCGGAGTCTCTTAGAACGTTCCATCGACAAAAGGAGGTTTTTCCGAAACCCGCCGGGCCAGTGATAAGAAGGTGACCAAAGTAGGAATCGAACAACTCGTGATCCACATAGATGCAGCCGGTCGACGGCCCGGTCTTCAGCCGATCCGGAAACGCTGTGCCAAAGTCAGTGGCACGACAGTACGAAAGCATGCCACGACTGGCCAAAATTGCAAGGGGTGACTGTTGAGAGATGGCAGTTGGCATGCATCCGATTTCGCTTAAGAGCGAGTGTCTGATTGTCTTATCGAGTTTGATCGTGTCATTCAAAAGGTCCTGCGATGCTGTCGACATAGCCACGGCAACACGGGCCGTCTTCGGTGAAGGGATTGGCGGTGCCAATATCGCACCACTTCCGTGTTTTCCACTCCGGCCTGCTCCCCTCAACAACGCTGCATACTCTTTCTGGATTTCCGCGACGTGCGCTTCAAAGGCAGTCTTCCAATCGGACTCAAGCGAGTCCATTAACGACGCTACCAATGAGTGCGCGGAGCCAAGAGCGGGCGACTTGGGGAGGCCCGTACAGTCGTTGAAGTATAAGGCTGCTCTGCGAACGTCTAACAACGATCTGAAGAACGCCTTCAAGTCGGTATGCCTCATCGGACGCGTTAGACAGCTCACATCCAAGGGCTCCGTAGGTGCATCGAGCGAAAGAAACTCGCATTGGAGTCTGATAGGGATGTACATCTCAAAGAATGACCCGGGGAGGCCCGCAAGGATCGATTTTCTGATAATCAGGGTTATGAGGGCTGAGTCTTCTTGAATGCTGGCCTTCAGGGCGCTCAGATAAGCTTGAAGAACTCCGGATTCAAACCAGAGAAATGTCGGCCAATACATAGCGAACAGGTCCAGCAACTTTCGGCCACACCAAAACTCGACTTGGCCTATTCGCCTCAGCGCATTTTGAATGCTCTCTATGGCGCCACTAGCGCATTCGACGGGAGAGATGACATAAACGGTGTCAATCCACAACTCCTCGCCCTTGTCTCCGATAAACGGCTCGGAAAGAGACATCTGAATTTGGTTAAGGACTGTTTGGGCACCGGCATCATGGTTTCCGGCCGCGCCTCCAATTCGGTCATTCTTGACAACGCAAGCATACAACCGGCGCTCGTTCAACCCTCCAGGGCCGAAAAAAAGGATATCCTTTCCTTTTTCACGGCTACCGTGAACGATACGAACGTCTTCGCGTCCCATTTTGGAAAACAGTGTAGCCAAGGCTTCCCTCAAATGCTCCTCTGTCGGGAAGGCCTCGGCAAACTGCGCAAGATCTGAAGCCCGATTCATTTTGCGGCTGGGGTCGGCGACCTTCGCGTCACGCGCTCTCTTGCCCATAGATTAGACTCTACCGCGCCGACAGCACAGTGAGGCGAATTGATGAGCCCGCTCGTCAGCAGCTCCAACACGTTCCGGCCGCTGATTGCCCGTCCGCTGGGGCCGAATGCGCCGACCCGAATTGCGCCGATCAAAGATTACTCCCGAGAAACGCTTTGAGCTTATCGGGGCTGCCCTGGCGCATGCACCCGCGGGATCGCCGGGTGGTCGATCGCCAGGGCAGCTTCGATAAGGCCGTTTGAACGAAGCCGCTGGCGCATTCGCGGCTATGTAATTCGAATGGGATTGTCGGCGCGGAGAGGCAGGCCGGGGCCGGTGGCGACTCCGGCGCCGATGAGCCGGGGAATGGCATTCAGGTGCGGATGCTGAGCGCAGGAGCGGCCAGCTTGGTTGCGATGAGATGGAGAGCGGCTGCCAGGCTCAGTCAGACACACCTCAAGCAGGCGTGCTGGAGCACACCGCCAATCCACGACTGAACCACAGTCACGAGCTGTCATTGAAGCCCCGCCGGGACGGCAGACTCGATACGAACTGGCCGGCAGAGAGCCTCTGGACCACTTTCATCGGCCCGCCGCAGCGTGGACAACGCCACAGCGCCGGCGCTGCCGACGGCGGCAAGCGTGGACGTGGATCCTCGCCCAGCAAGCGGCGGCAGAGCGGCAGCAGCGCGCCGCGCTGCCGCGGAGCGAGAAAGCCGAAGAATCGAATGCGAATGAAGCCCTTTGGCAAAACGTGTAACAGGAAGCGGCGTAGAAACTCATTCGCCGAGAGCGTCATTTTCCGCTGCTTGCCGCCGTGCGCGTAGTCCTTCCATCGAAACGTGACTCGGCCGTCAGCGACGCCGAGAATGCGGTGATTGGAGATGGCGACACGATGGGTGTAGCGCGCCAGGTACTGCAGCAGATGCTCCGGCCCGCGGAAGGGCGGCTTGGCGTAGACGACCCAGTTCTTGCGAAAGAGCGTCCGTAGAAACGCGCGAAACGCCTGGTCCGTCCGGATCGCCTGAAGCGTTCCGGGAAACTGCAGTTCGCCCCGCCGGAATGCCTTCTTCAAAGCCTCGGTAAACTTGCCGCGAAACACCTTGCTGAGAACCTTAGCCGGCAGGAAGGCATGGCGTGGGTGAACCCACCGATGGTGATCGGCCGAGAGCCCCCCGGAGGGAAGGATGCAATGGAGGTGCGGATGGAACTGCAAGTTCTGCCCCCAACTGTGCAGGACGCTGAGGAAGCCAACCTCGGCCCCAAGCCATTGAGGGTCGGCAGTTACTTCGAGCAGAGTGTCGGCGGCTGCGCGGAACAGCAGACTGTAGACGGTCTTTTTATTGTGGAGCGCGAGCCAGGACAACTCATGTGGCAACGTGAAGACCACGTGGAAGTAGCCGACCGGAAGACATTCCTTCCCCCGTTCGGCGAGCCACAGGTCCCGCGCATGGGTGAGGCACTTCGGGCAATGCCGCGACCCGCAAGAGTTATACGAGATGTCGGCGCGATACCCGCATCGGGAACAACCGTCGATGTGACCGCCGAGCGCAGCCGTGCGGCAATGCTCGATGGCGTCAAGGACTCGCAAATGCTGATAGGTCAACCACGAGCGGTTGTTCTCGATGAAGGCTTTCCCGTATTGTCGAATGATATCCGCCACCTCGAAGGGTGGCTGATTCATGACCGCTTCTGCAGCTTTCGCGAGCGTTTCACGTTATCGGGCTTGGAAACCTCGATCTGGTCCAACGGGTTTCCGACAGCGGTGAGATGTTTCCGCGACAGGTGCAGGTAGACCGTGGTGTGCTCGATTTTGGAGTGCCCCAGCAAAACCTGAATGGTGCGCAGGTCCGCGCCGGCTTCGAGCAGGTGTGTCGCGAAACTGTGCCGAATCAAATGGGGTGAAACGTGTTTTTTGATGCCGGCTCTCTCGGCGGCTTCCTGACACGCAGCCCAGGGCATCTTGTCAGAGATAGGGACGTCCGCCCGCCAGCCCTTCACGGTTCCCGGAAAGAGATACGTTTGGGGCTTCATCCACCGCCAGTACACGCGCAAGGTCGCAAGCAACTTCTCGCTGAGCGGGAGATCGCGGTCGTGGCCGCCTTTGCCGTGGCGAATATGAACAACCATGCGCTGGCTGTCGATATCGTCTACCTGGAGCCGGCACAACTCGGCCCGACGCACGCCTGTGGAGTATAGGGTCATCAGGATCGCGCGGTGGAACAGGTTACTGGCGGAATCGATGAGCTTGGCCATCTCCTCCGGGCTCAGGATGTCCGGCAACTTGCGGCTGCGTTTCGGAAAAGGCAAGCTGTCCACCATGAAGTGGCGCTTCAGCGTCTTGACGTAGAAGAAGCGGAGCCCGGCGACGTGTTGCTCCACGGTCCCCGGTTCGAGTTTGCGATCTTTGAACAGGTGGGCCGAATATTCGCGGATCTGGTCGGGGCCGAGCAGATCGGGAGCGGTGTTGTAATGTTTGGCGAAATCCCGGACGATCCGGATATAGGTTTTCGCGGTATTCTGGGCGTAATTACGACGCTGGAGTTCCTCCAGCATCATTTGTCTAAGATGGGTCACAGGGACCTCCTTGTGACCCGACAATAGCGCCGGAGTTGACGGTTGGCGATGCCCGGATGACGACGCCATGAAACGAGAGTCTTCCCGGCCAGCGGCTAACGGTGGTGCGCCGCAATCGGCTGAGCGCGCCTCCCTCGAGACGCTGGTCGAAACCGTGATTGGCGCCGCGTATGAAGTCAGCAACGTTCTCGGTGCGGGCTTTCTGGAGAAGGTTTACGAGCGGGCGCTGATGGAAGAGGTCCGCCTCCGTGGCCTACAGGCTGCCGCGCAGACTCCGTTCCCGGTAGCCTACAAGGGCAAGCCTGTGGGTATGTATTCGGCGGATCTGGTGGTGAACGGCCGCCTGCTCGTCGAAGTCAAATGCGTAGAGCAGTTCTCGAATGAGCATTTGGCGCAATGCATTAATTACCTGAAAGCTTCGGGCCTGCATCTGGCTTTATTGATCAACTTCCGGCGGCCTCGGGTGGAGTGGAAACGCGTAGTCCACGGACTCTGATTCGCGTCCATTCGCGTGCATTCGCGGTTCCTTAACAATGCTGCGGGTTTGACACACGCGAAGCGTCTGCCGCGCCAGCGGCTTCGTTCAAACGCGCTACTTTCCGGCCATCCACTTCGCTGTGATGTCGCTATGTCGGACACTTGACCACAACCGTTCCGGGGAATGGCTGGCCCGCTGAGATTGTAGGACACTCGTTCCATCGCGCGGCTGCAGCGTTATTTCGTATTATCGGCGTCTATCCGTGCCGCCCGGCCGCCTGCGAGTTCGAGCACAGCGGCTGTCCCAAGCCTTCTGTTGCATAGATGCGCAAGAGCAATACAATCAATCCGCATGGGAGGACAAGCCAGGTTGTTCCCGGCTCAGGCACAACTGTTGACACTTCGGTTACGGTCACATTGTCTATTGCAGGACCCCAGCCTTGAAGCAGCCCCCGTTCCTGCGTCAGGCTTTGAAACGTTAGTGTGGATATCGCATCGTCAGCGACAAAACTCCAGTTCTTTTGCGTCCAGCCCATATCGGTGAAGCTTTTGCCGGTAGTGTCGAAGTCAAACTCCGTGGATTGTCCATCCACGGAAACTCGCATTGGTTTTATGATCGGAAGGTTCCCCGGATTGCCTGCCATAAAGAACGTAAGCAAATACGAATGGCCCGGCGCAGTGGCAAAACTCTGACGCACTCCACCGGAGGAACCAGGATTGCCATCGAGATCAAGGCTGTTGATCCCGTCGGCAGCTTGCCAGAATGTTCCAACAAAATGTACGTCCTCGGACACGACCTCCCACTCAGGGATGCATTGTATGCCAGGCGGGGGAAATACGGCGTAGAAACCTGCTCCGGGGCTAGGGCAGCCCGCAGCAACAGTCTCAAAACTCCCGTTCGTTAGCAGATTGGCTGAAAGCGGCGCTGTTGCCGCGATTGCCGCTGTTATGAGCAGAGCGGTTCGCATTTTGCAGTCCCTCCATCCTGCTCAAAGTATCACACGAGCTTGAAATAGAATTCGTCATTTGTTATAAGTACTACGTTAGAAAGGCCCCAGGGTATGAAATCAATCGGGTCGTAAGAGCGAATCGCTTGGATTGCGTAGTTTCTCTTGCCACGCAGTGAATCGCTCTCAGCAGCTGCCAGCAGCCGCTTGCCCTGCTCTGCCGTGAGCCCGTTTCCGACGCGGATTCCAATCCGGCGGACTCCTTTGACGCGTCGGATCCCGGCGGCCAATTCTGGGCTGAGCAGTCCGGAATCGGCGGCCTCGTAGGCGACCCGCCGAACGGCCGCCAGGCGCAGACTGATCGTTGTCGGCGCGTACTGTTTCTGTTCGAGATAGATCCGGTATCGGAGGACCACGGTGCGATTGAACGCGAGGCGCGGTTCGGAGCAGTACCACTCCACGAAATCGGTGATGGCGTCGTCATAGGTCCGTTGGCCGCTCTTGGATGTAAGGCTGTTGAGAACGGCTGCCTTCGACTGTTCGAGGTCGGGAAGGGCCAGAACCCGCTTCGGCGTGCGCTTCTTCTTCCGGGATTTTGACATCGACCACGGCCTCCTTGACCGTCAACCTCGATGCCGCCACAGTCGAGTGGACCACGAAAGCGTAGAATGAAATGAGGAGACCAGCCATGGAGGTCACGCTGCCAGCCGATTTGAGAAAGCAGGTCGAGCAAGAAATCGCCAGCGGGCGATACCAGAGCCGCGATGAGCTGATCGAACAGGCTGTCAGGCAGTTCCTCGACGAGCGCCAGCGTGGCCAACGGCGGCTCGATGCGCTCCGGAGAATCGGTGAGGCGGTTGATCAGGCCGGTCTATATGAGCGAGCGCTAATTCCCGACCAGAAATGACGGGCCCACCCCTCGTCGTCCTTGACGCCTGCGTCCTCGCCAACTTTTCTCTCTGCGACACCCTTTTACGCCTTGCCGAGCCGCCGCGGCTTTATGAGCCGAAGTGGTCGGAGGACATCATTCGTGAGACGATTCGCACACTGGAATCGAAGCTGGGATGGCCGGGCTCTCTGACGGCTTATCTCGAGTCGGAATTGCGCGCCCATTTCAGTGAGGCGTGGGTCGTCGGTTACGAACCGCTGATTCCGCGGATGGTCAATGACGAAAAGGACCGCCATGTGTTGGCGGCCGCGGTCCACGGTGAAGTGCCGATTATCGTGACCTTCAACCTTCGCCACTTCAGGAGTGAGCAACTCGAGCCGTGGGGCATCCGGGCGCTTCATCCCGAGGCATTCCTGATCGAGATCCTCCGTCAGGAAGAATCGGCGGTAATAACCAAACTGAAGCAACAGGCCGCCGACCGTGGCCGCACCTTGCAGCAACTTCGTAAGCGTCTCGTCAATCACCGTCGCTCTGGCGACAAAGTTATGGTAGGGACGGCAGGTTTCGCGGTTCAAGCTGAACCGGACCGGTCGTCGGTTTCCAGTTGTGGGGAAGCAACTCGCTGAGCCGGGTGATGGAGTGTGCGGGAGTGCGTGAGAGCACATCGTGGAACCACGCGAACGGCTCGACGCCGCACCGCTTGCAGGAAGCGATGAAGCTTCGCAGTACGGCCGCCGTCTTGCCGCCGGCGTCGCTGCCGAAGAAGGTCCAGTTCCCGCGGCCGAGCGCAATGTCGCGGTTGGCTCGTTCCGTGGCGCCGTTGTCTATCTCCAACTCGCCGTCCTGTAGAAATCGCGTCAGGGCCTGCCACTGGTTCAGCGCGTAGCGGACTGCGGCCCCAGACGGACTCTTCGGCAGCACTTCCGGCTGTAACTCGAGCAGATACCGATGCAACTTCTCGATCAGCCGCGCCGATACGCGCTGGCGCAATGCCAGCCGTTGGTCCGCTGACAGCGACAGCGCCTTGGCGCGCTCCTCCACTCGATACACGCGCGCGATCAGGTGCAGCGCCGGCCCCATGTGCGGCTCATCGGATTCCAGCGCCTTGAACAGATATCTGCGCGCGTGCATCCAGCACCCGACCTCGGTCATCCCGCGTTGGGGCTTGAAAAACGCGTCGTAGACGGAGTACGCGTCCGCTTGCAGATACCCTTTGTATCCCTCCAGAAATTTCGCCGGGCCGGCGCGCGATCGCGTCGGCGTGTAGTCATACACGATCACCGGATGGTGAGCGTCTCCGAGATACGGCCAGATCCGCCCGTTCCTGGCGAAGGAAAGTTTTCGGTCCAGCACCTTCACGCTGGTGTCGTCGGTGCCGATCACCTTGGACCTCAACAGTTCCTTCTTCATCAACTGATACAACGGATCGAGCAACTCCGCGCACTGCGCCATCCAGCCGCCCATGGTCTTACGCGAGATCTCGATGCCATGCCGCTCGAACATCTTCTCCTGCCGGTGCAGCGGCTGATGGTCGGCCCATTTCGCCACGATTACTTGCGCCAACAAACTGGCTCCCGCCGTGCCCTTCTCGATTGGCTGCGGGGGCTTGCTGGCGCTCCGCACCGTGCAGTCGCAGGCGTACTTCAGGCAAACGTCCTGAATCACCTTCATCGACGCGGGAATGTATTCGTACCGTTCGCTGGTCTCTTCGGCAATCAGCCGCAGGTCCTTGCCGCAGCCGTGGCAATGCTTCTCCGCTTCCGCCAGGTCGTGAACGACGCGTTCGCGCTTCAGATGTCGCGCCAAAGGTTGCCGCCCGCCGCGCTTCGGGGTTGACGTTTCGTTCGGTTTCGACTCCGATCCCGCATCCCCATCCACGTCGTCATCATCGTCGGCGTCGGCGCATTCAGATTCCGCGCTCCGCGCCTGCCAAGCCGCTTCGAACAGCGCCAGTTGCTCTTTCGACAACTGCTCGCTCTTGCGGTTGCGTTGCGCCTCCAGCAGTTCGCGCAGCAGGCTCTGGTACTTGTTCTGCTCCGCCAGCGAACGATCCAGTTGCTCGGCCAGATCAACGACAATCTTGCGCAGCGTCTCTGAGTCCCGCGGCAAGCTGTTCGGATCGATCGCCACCGTGCATCCAGATTACGCGGAAAACGGCTCGATTCCAAGTAAAAACAACGACAAGCCGAAACGTTTTATGAGCCCACGCGCCGATACCGTTTGCGCCGCTGCGCCGCGCTCAGATCGATGCCGCTCAGCAGCGCTCCCAACTCCTGCGCCGTGATCTCACGCCGGACCTCGCCGCCGTCTCCAAACGGAACCGCGTACGTCCCCTCCTCCAATCGCTTGCTCCATACTGCGAAGCCGTCGCGATCCCAGTACAAAATCTTTACCCGATCTCGCCGGCGGCTTGTAAACACAAACAGGTGTCCCGCGAGGGCATCCAACTCCAGGTGTTCGCGAACCAGAGCGTGCAGGCTGTCAAAGCTCTTCCTCATGTCGCACGGCGTCAGGCACAAGTACACCCGCACGCTGGCCGGCAGGTGGATCATGCCCGCAAGATGCCCAGCACGAGCCGCAACGTGTCGACGTCCACGCCTGCGCTGATACGCAGCCGCTCACCGGTCGCCAACACCAGTTCCAGCGCCGCCTCCGCCGCCTGCTCCTGCCGCCGCGGGCTCCGGTCCACCAAAGCGAACCTCACCGGCCCTGTTTGCCGGAGCCGTTTCCGCCAAGCGTAGAAGGAGTACTCCGTCACTCCCTGTTCCTTACAAAACTGCTTCACGGAAATTCCGCTGCGCTGTTGCGCTGCGATTCGTTCGGCCCACTGCTCTGCTTTCGAGCTGGCCGGCTCCTGCTCCATGCTGATGTCACTCATCCCACCACGATGCTGCGCCAACCGACCGGTCAGGAAGAGCGGATTACGAGACGCTTACGCAACTTCTCGATATTCTGAGCGCGACTGTACCCAAGTTCGCCGCGGTCATTTCGGCTGCAATCTCAAGACAACAAGGCTGATTCGGCTCATACTCCTGGACTTCCTCCCTGGTCGCCCGGCATTTCTCGACTCCGGGCGTATCACGCTATGTTCTCTCAGATTGCCGCACTCGAAACTGAAAGTTCAGCTTTGTGAGCACGCCATCATAGCGGTTGGCCGCTCAAAGATTTGGATAGACACAAGCATAGACTGGCCAATCGGCCGCGTTACGGCCACAAATTCTTCGTAAACAGGACGGCGCTGACGCGGGTTTATGACTCGGCGTGACCGCCGTCACCCGGAAACCACAATCCCGAGGCTCGCGTGGCGCGGCACACTGCGGTGCCCGGCCGCACGGCCGTGTCTTGGAAACCCGAGTCGGTGAGACTGATGTCGGCGGAGTTCATTGCGATGCCGCGCACCACTCTCGTCTCCGAGTTGGCGAAGACCAGATCTCTACACGTCGCAGCGGATGGAGCCGGTTTCCGATTTCTTCCACGACATCGAAATCCTACCCGCAGCTACTCTGCGTACGGGCCAGGGAGCAGCGAAGATCGCTTACAATGAGAAACGAGTATGGATGTCGAGAAGACCATGGAGTTCCTGCTGGAACAGCAGGCCCAATTCCAAGCGCGGCTGGAAGCCTCTGAAGCCCGCTTTGAGGCCCGTATGGACCGTATGACCGAGCATCAACTGCAGGCTGAGGAGCGTGCGGAACGCGAAATTAACGAAATTCGCGCGGAACTGCGCCGCGGTATCCGCCTCAGCATCGAAGAACACAGGCGGGAACGGCAGCGGCGGCAGGAAATGCACGCAGAACTGTGGGCCACGCAAAAGGTCACGGAACAAAAGCTGCAAGCTCTGATCGACTCCCTCAAGCAACCCCGCAACGGCCACTAACTCCGCTTCCCCCTCGGCAGATATCTCGGCGCGTCATACCGGTCCGGCTTCGTTATCGAGCTATACCGTTCCGGCGAGTCCCCGTAAGGGTCGTGAAACGTCGCCATCAGCTCATATATCCGGGCGCGCATATCATCGACGGCCACCGCGTACTTCGGGTCGTTCACCGCATTGTGCATTTCGTCCGGATCGTCCCGCAGGTCGTACAACTCGTCATAATCGAAGCCGTTGAAGACGTATTTGTAGCGATCGGTGATCGCGATCCGCTGCGTATATAGATACTCCCCGCCGTAATACGCGCACAGAATCTGGTCGCGCCAGTCGGACCGCCGCGGATCCTGGAACAGCGGCTGCAGCGCCTCTCCGTCGGAGAAAGGCAAGGGCTTGGCGCCGGCCGCCGCCACATACGTGTGCGCCAGGTCGTGCGTCTGCACCAGGTGGGACGTCTTGCTTCCCGGTGCAATATGACCCGGCCAGCGCAGGATCATCGGCACACGATAGCATTCCTCGTACGGAATCCAGCCCTTGATCCACATCCGATGCGCCCCCACCATGTCGCCGTGATCCGTGGTGAAAACGACCAGTGTATTATTCGCCTGCCCGGTCTGCTCCAGTGCATCCAGGATCCGGCCGACTTGCGCGTCTACCTGCTCGACATAGGCATAATAGTGGGCTCGGCTTTGCCGGACATCCTCCTCCGTCACCTTGCCCCAGGTCTCCGACTCGCGCCGGTGCAGTCCCGGTTTGCCTTCAAATGTCTCCGCAAAGCTCTTGGGCACCGGAATGGACTTCGGATCGTACCGATCAAGGTACTGCTTCAGCGGCATGTATGGATCGTGCGGCTCCACCAGGTGTAGTTCCAGGTGCCAGGGCTGATTGCCCTTGGCGAACCGGCTCATCATCCGGATGGTTAAGTCCGCCAGATAGTGCTCCTGGGACACCTCCTCCGGACCCTCGCGGTAGCCCCACATGGTGAACGGCTCCGAGCCGGGCCACTTCATCGATCGCTCCGGCACCGTCCGGAGCTGGCCGGACGGACGCCGCACGTTGTCCGGATTCATGTTGAGGCCCTTGAGAATGTCGGGATCGCAGCCGGCCACGGCCGCCACTTCGTGATAGCCGAAGTCGAGCGGCTGCCGTTTGTAGCTGGCGTGCCACTTCCCGATATAGCCCAAATGATACCCGGCATCGCGCAGCCGTTGCGAATATAGCACCACGTCGGGATTCATGTCGCGGTGTACCGACGGGTTCGAGTGGATCTGGTTGTACACCCCGTTGTGCCAGTGGTAGGCGCCGGAGAGGATCATCGCGCGCGCCGGGCAGCAGACCGCCGATGGCGTATAGCTCCGTTCGAAAAGCATGCCCTGCTGCGCCAGCCGGTTGAGGTTCGGCGTGCGGCACTGGGACCGGCCCGCAATCGTCGCCCACTGCTGCTGGTCTGTCATGATGTGCAGGATGTTGGGACGCGGCGCGCCTGCCTGTGGCTGGGCGGAAGCCATCGCAGCGGTTGCCGCGCCAGTGAGCAGATTTCGGCGAGTCAGGTGGGCATCGCTCATTATTTCCGCACCTCCTTGGGGTCATCCATCCGTGGACCCGGCTTTCCGCTGCTCGATTGCTTTACCGAGGACGGATCGAAAATGCGCCTGTCCACATCCAGCAGCTTATACCCTGCTGGATCCGGCTGCGAGGCCAGCATGTCGCCCAGGTCGGTAGCGGCTGCGTCGAACAGGTTCAACGGCGGTAGCCGCAGGATCCGGAAAATCGTCTTGAGAAGGCCCGGGAAGCTCGTGTTTACGTGCGAAACGTAGTTCTTCCGGCACCAGGGACCGGCGCACATCAACACTGTGCGCTGGGCGTCCACGTGGTCGATCCCGCCCTGCGCGTCGTCCTCCGTGATGAAGACTGCCATGTCTTTCCACCACTTACCCTTCGACAAATACTCGATAATCCGGCCGAGGGCATAATCGTTGTCCGCTACGAAGGACTCGCGATACGGATAGCCGTCCTCCGGACGTTCATCGGCCATGTGATCGTTGGGAAGGTGGATGAAAATGAAGCGCGGCAGCTCGGCACCGGTCTTTCCCCACTTCTCTTCCATCTCCCTGATCAGGCTGCTCGCACGGAACTGGTCCGGGATGTTCATGTTGAAGCCCGGGTAGTTGCGGGACGTGTGGCGGTAGAGCGGCTCGGGCATCGGGACGTTGGTCAGGAATCGCCCGCCCGTCGGCTCGAGGTCCTTGCTCTCGTCGATCCCGGCTAATTCGAAGCCTTCGCCGAAGTTATAAAAGGATACGCCGTGCCGGTCCAGGTGGTGCCAGATCGCTCCGCCCTCCTGCTGATCCTCCGGATGAACTGACGAAGCGGACCCGGCGAACAGCAGCCTGCCCGGCGCTTCCCCTACGCGAAAGTCTTTCTTCTGATCGCTGTAGGCGGCCACCAGGGAGGATTCCGTCCAGACGCTCGGATAGGAGCCTACCAGCCAGTGGTGTCCGTCTACGCTGACGTCCGAATCCGCGTAGAAGTTGTCGCTGATGCCCCACGTCCGGGCGATGGAGTGATGGTTGGGAGTGATTCCGATGTCCTTTATGCTTAAACGTTTATTCCGCCCATCCGCATAACCGCGGGTGCCCAGCCTCGCGATCGCCGGCGCGCCCATTGTCCCTCCGATGTCGCCGAAGACCTCGTCGTAGGTGCGGTTCTCCTTCACGATCAGGACGACATGCCGGATTGCCGGAACCGCATTGCGGCTATCGCCGTCCGGCCGGGGCTGGAAACCATTAGCCTGCATCACAAGTGCAGTATGCCGGGCCAAGTCCGCCGGTTTCGGAAGACTGAAAACGGAGAGCGTTCCCTGCCGGGACTGGCTGGACGGGATCATTCCGCGCGCATTCGGGCCTCGGCCGTGCCCACGAGCGTTGGTGACAAAAACCGTGTCGTGATCCAGCGCTACGCGGGTGGGAAACCAGGCCGCCGGGAGATGCCCCAACACCCGTTTCTGCTTGGTGTCGATAATTCCAACAGCATTGATGCCGGCTTCCGCCACGAGGAGCCAGCCCGTGGCCTCGTGGTAGGCCAACCCGATCGGAAGGACTCCGCGCAGGTTTTCCAGGCCCGGGATGCGGATCGGGACCTCCGCCTCGACCCGGTTCGTGGAGGCTTCGATGATCGAGATGGAATCGTTCACGGCGTTGGACACGAAGAGCTTGTCAGCCGTGGCTACCACCCCCGAGGGGCTGCTGCCGCCCAGACTCTTCTCCCCAAAGGGCACTCCGGTCCGGATGAAGGTTTCCAGCTTGGGCTCGGCCGGACTGGCGACGTCGATGACACAAAGCGAGTTGGACTCGTTCACGTTGGGATCGCCCAACCCCGGCACCTGAACCGCTCCTCGCCCGGTCTGCCGCTCCGCCCCCGAGACGGATGCCGGACTGGGGAAACCGAAGGCCGGGAAATCCAGGCCCGTTTCCTTTGCATTCTTGGGGTCTGCCCCGGGTATCGCCCGGTACTGGAACATTCCGATATTTGTGACATAGAGTTTGCGGCGATCCGGGGAGAGCGCCAGCGCGAAGGGCAGCCGGCCCACGCGGATAGAAGCTTTTATCTGCCGCGATTTAGTGTCGATAACGGCGACGCGGAAATTGGCCTGGTCCACCACATACAGGATTTCCCGCGCCGGATCCAGCGCCAGGTCGCCCGTGTAGCTGTCCTCAAAACCCTGCTGGTTGAGATCGATGGTACGCCGCCGATCGGATTTCCATTCGAACAGGCTGATGCGGCCGGAATTGCCCTCCGAAACATAGAGCGAGCGCTCCCCGGAGAACGCCAACCCCATGAAGACACCTTTCCAGTCGGCTGCGTCAAATTCGGCTGCGGATTCCGGCGACTTGGCGATGATCTGCCGGACGTCCCAGTTTTCGCCCTTCCCCCGCTCCAGAACTGTGAGGGAATTCCGGCTCGGACCCGCGTTGGAGGTGACCACAGTGCGTCCGGACGGGCTCACGGCGAGTCCGAACGCTCCAGCCCCTGTCACATATTCGTTCCCCAAAGGACTGATAATGCGTCCGCCGGCCAGGATCGAAGATCCGGACTTTCGAAGCGCCGGCCGGATTCCAGCCGGAGCCGCGTAATACTGCGCAAACAAGGCGGCGGGAAGCAGCGCCAGCCAGAAGCGCCCGTGAAAAAGCACCCTCTTATGATATCCCCGCAAACCGCCGCCGTCTTTTTTGTTGCCGGAATGCGACTGAACGAATAAAACCAGATATATCCTGGCCTTCATATAAGAGATAAGCTATGAATATGTGCGCCGTGAGACATTGAACATCCGGATAAACTGGAAAATCCTTCACGGTGGCTGCGCCGCTTTTTCTTACGCCCGCGTAAACCTTACCGAAGTGTACAGTACTATACCCTATATCCGAAGGCCTCCCATAAAACCCTCTTACTTAGTGAGGCCCGTCACTTACCTACCGTGCTGTCCATCCCCAAACCGCGGCGTATCATTTGGCACCTCACTTGCATCACGGGGCGGTTGGAGTCCGACCGGGATGAAACATTGCACCCTCTCAGCCGTCTTGTTCATCACTGTGTACAGCTGGAGTGTGACCGGCGTTAGCGCAGCGCCGAAAACTGAGCAGACCGGTCAGAAGCAGCAGAAAGGGCAAACCAAACAGCCGCTCAAAACGGCGGAGAAAACCCTTACCGGTTGCATCGACGAACAAGAAGGTCAGTACGTCCTGATTAATGAGCGAACACGGGATCCGATTGCGGATCTGGTCGCGGATGGCTTCCCGACAGAAGGGTTCGCCAAACATTTGGGACACATGGTGTCGGTCCGGGGCATTGCAGACCCGGCAGGCAGTCGTCCCGCCTTTCGGGTTCGCAGTATTCAGCCCATCAACGATGCTTGCGGCCCACAGCATTTAGAGGGTAACTAAAAGATTTTGGAGGAATCTATGGCATCCAGTCCCACCGCTTTCGCACCTCATAAACCACTCGAGGATCCATTAGCCCACCTTCCCTGCTCCAGCATTGTGGAGTACCGGAAGGGTCAGATGATCTACAACCAGGACCAGCCTTCCACCAGCATTTATCTGGTAATCGATGGCAAAGTAAAGGTTTCCCGGCTGGCGGACGACGGCCACCAGGTGGTCGTAGACATCTATCAGCCCGATGAATTTTTCGGCGAATCGGCGTTCCTGAACCTGCCGCACCGGTCCGAGCAGGCTACGGCCCTCGAAAACACCAAGCTAATGACTTGGACGACGGCGGAGATCGAAGACATCGTAATGAAGCGGCCCCGGCTCGCGGTCGCCCTGCTGCAAATTCTGGTCCAGCGGACCATCGATTTCACCCACCGCATCGAAAGCTTCTCCGTTGACAACATTGCCCGCCGGCTGGCCCGTTCCCTGATCCGGTTCTCGGAAAGGCTCGGAGTCCAGGAGGACGATGGATCGGTGCGCATGGTCCCCTTTACGCACGAACTCCTCTCGCAATACGTCGGCACTTCCCGCGAGATCGTCACCCATTACATGAACCAGTTCCGCCGCCAGGGTTACCTGCGCTATTCCCGGAAGGGCATCATTCTGTATCGCGATGCATTCCGCGAGTGGCTCCGCCAGAACTGCTAAACCCCATCGGCTCCCGCACGGGCCGGATCTCTCCGGCCCAATCCATCTTCCGCTTGACAATCTAAATACTTCCATTAATATTGAAGTATTGAGGTTGTCGATGTAATGAACCCGCCTGCTGAGCAGATCGCCCGGTACGCCGATATGTTCGCGGCGATCGGAACGGAATCCCGGCTGCGAATCATGCAGCTTCTCCTCCAGTCCCATCCGGGAGGCCTGGTCGTCGGAGAGATCCAGGCGGAGCTCGGAATCTCCGGCCCTAACCTTTCCCATCACCTCGACAAGCTGAAGAACGAAGGCCTGGTCCAGGTCAAACGGGAAGGCACTTTCCTTCGCTGTACCGCGATCACGGGCGCTCTGCAGGAACTGCTGACGTTCCTCTATGCCGAGTGCTGCACCCGGAGCTCGGCAGTGAACCCGGAAGAAATTGTGCAAATCGGTAAACAGGAACCATCATGAGCACGAAAACGATTACGGACGTAGTGAAACAAAAATATGGCGAGGCGGCCCTGCGCGTCGCCAGCGGCGCCGGAAATGCCTGTTGCGGCTCGGCGCCCTCCATCACGGGCTGTTGCGACCCGATCACCAGTAATCTCTACGACGCTGGGCAAGTGGGTCAGATCCCGGAAACGGCCGTCCTGGCGTCTCTCGGCTGCGGAAATCCGACCGCTCTGGCCGAATTGCAGCCCGGCGAAGTGGTGCTCGATCTCGGATCGGGCGGCGGCATCGACGTGCTGCTCTCCGCCCGCCGGGTCAGCCCGGGCGGAAAGGCTTTCGGCCTCGATATGACCGACGAGATGCTGGCCCTCGCGGAAGAGAACAAACGCAAGGCGGGCGTCCAAAATGTCGAATTCCTGAAAGGGCAGATCGAAGATATCCCGCTTCCCGCCAACAGCGTGGACGTGATCATCTCGAACTGCGTGATCAACCTTTCGGCGGATAAGGACAAAGTGCTGGGGGAGGCCTTCCGGGTCCTGAAACCGGGCGGCCGGCTGGCGGTATCCGACGTAGTGACCAGGGGCGCGATGCTGCCCGAAATCCGCAAAAGCGTGCTGCTTTGGGTCGGGTGCGTGGCCGGCGCGCTCGAAGAGACCGAGTATCGCGATAAGCTGGCGGCGGCCGGCTTCGAAAAGATCGACATCGAGCCGACGCGGATTTATCGCGTGGAGGACGCCATGTCGTTCCTGAAAGATCAGAATCTCGACGTGGAGGCGATCGCGCCGGAGATCGACGGAAAGTTCATGAGCGCTTTTATTCGCGCGGTGAAGCCGTCGGCGTGAGCCAAAGTTACTGGGCGGCGGCCCGCCGCAGCTTCGCGTAATACTCCTCGATAGCGCCGAGGCCGTCCCCGGGAACAGGCCGCGAGTTTTCTTAAAGGCATACACGACCGCCGGATCGATGCCCAGCAGGTCGGCATCTTGCGGGCTGAGTAACTGGGGAGTGGAGGCGTCGGGGTCGAAGAAAAACGGGTCGTTCGGCCCCATTGGACCCGATTCGTGACAGAAATTTTCGGTCTTTGGGCGGAAAGACCACGCTGGCGACACGGCATAGGGGAACCTCCTAGCCCTTGTATACGTCTTTGTTGTTATAGAGATATGGCAATTCCGATCCAATCCCGTGGTAAGCGGGAGCCTGAGAGTCAGTGTGTCCATTGCGGGCATGGGGAATCCGAGCACGGAAGAACCGGCACTCGCCCCTGCCTTGCGGCGGTAGGCAAGTTTCCGGATCGCGATTTCTGTAAGTGCGACCGGTTCCAGCCGAAACCGGCTAGGGCGGCGTAGCTCCAGCGCCTTCTTCCAGCCGCCTCAGACCGTCGACCGAAGGAACCGCAAACCGTTCCCGGAGGCCCGAGGGCCAGAGGACGGTGACCTCCGCCGTCGTGGCATCGCCCAAGCCGAAGTGCAGCCGCAGGTCGGACGCCGAGAGAAAGCTGGTCTGGCTGAGGACGGGCTGCGTCTGGCGGAGTCCTCCCGCCTGCACGGTGACCGTGGCGCCGATGGCGGCGCGGTTCGAACGCTTTCCTTCCAACTGTAGCTGAAGCCAGTGGTGCGGCGACTTCAGGTCGTTGCGTAACAGCGAGGGCGGCTCGTTCCGATTCCAGATAATGATATCGGGATCCCCGTCGTTATCGAGGTCGGCGACTGCCAGGCCGCGGGAGGAGTGGCGTTCGGCGAGGGCCGGTCCGGCCTGATCTCCGAGTTCCTCGAAGCGACCGTGGCCCAGGTTGCGATACAGCAGCGGCGGGGTCTTGTAAGGGTACGCGGGCAGAGCGTTCTCCGTGTCGGGGTAGACGTTGCCGGTGGCAATGAAAATGTCGGGAAGGCCATCGTTGTCGAGATCGGGGAAGGCCGCTCCCCACGAGACGTAGCGGGTCTCGACGGCGAGGCCGGACTTCACCGTGATCTCGGTGAATTGTCCTTTAGCATCACCGCGATAGAGTCCGACTGTGTCGTCGGCGAAATGCGTCTTCAGAATATCGAGCAGGCCGTCGCCGAACAGGCTGCCGACGGCCACTCCCATTCCCGCTTGTTCCATTCCATCCGGATTGAGGGCAAGTCCGCGTTCGATGCCTTCTTCGGTGAAGGTGCCGTCGCGATTGTTGTGGAAGAAGAGAGAGGGAGTTGAGTCGCAGGCGAGGTAAATATCCTGCCAGCCATCGTGGTCGAAATCGGCGGCCACGGCCGTGAAGCCGAAGGACGAGCGCGATTGGGCAATGCCGGATTTGTCGGAAACATCTTCGAATGTGCCGTCGCCGCGATTATGAAAGAGGTAATGACGGCCGGGGCGCAGACCGCGCGGGCCGCACGGGGTCGGGACACCTTTCCAGTTGCAGTTAGAATTGGCGCCGGGCTTAGGGATGCGGCGGAGGTCGTAATCCGTGTAGGTGGCGACGAAGAGATCGAGCCGGCCATCGCGATCGTAATCCACAAAGGTCGCGCCGGAGAACCAGTTTGGGTAGGCGGCCGATTTTCCCGAGACGCCGGCCGCGGCTGCGACGTCGGTAAAGGTGCCGTCGCCGTTGTTGCGGTAGAGGGCGTTCTCGCCCCAGTAGGTGACGAAGAGATCGAGGCGGCCGTCATTGTTATAGTCGCCGACCGCGACCCCCTGGCCCCAGCCGGTGCGACGGAGACCGGCGCGACCGGTGACGTCGGTGAAGGTGCCGTCGCGATTATTGCGGTAGAGGCGATTGGTGGCTTCGGGCGGTGCATTCTCGAAACGGGTGCCGCTGACGAGGAAGATATCGGACCAGCCGTCGCCGTCGTAGTCGAAGATGGCCACGCCGCCGGATGAAGTTTCGGCGAGATATTGGACGTTGGATTCGGCCCCATAGATGGTCGGCTGAGTAAGTCCGGCCTCTCGGGCAATGTCGGTGAGCCGCGAAGGCCAGGGGCGGCCGGAGGCTTTCTCTCGTGCAGCGGGTTTGATGTTGCGGGTGGCAATGCCCTGGGCGGCGGCTACGGCGCAGACGAGCGCGAGGCCAATCCATTCGCGGGGGCGGATCACGGCTTCATCAGCGCATCGGATTCGACACGCTGGCGGTCGCGTTCGATGACGGCGGCCTTGAGGCGGCGGACTTCATCGAACTCCGTTTTGGCTTCGGCGGAGCGGCCGAGGGCCTGGTAAGTGCGGCCGAGCGCCATCCGGATGGCCTCCTGGTCGGGCAGCAGTTTGCGCGCGAGCTCGAGCTCGGCGAGCGCGGCGCGGTAGTCCTTATGTTCGAGAGCGATCCGGCCGAGGTGGTAGTGCGGATCCGGGTAATTGGCGCGGAGGGTGATGGCGCGGCGGAGGAGTTTGATGGCTTCTTCGCTGCGGCCGTTGCGGTCGTAGAGGACGCCCAACTGGTAAGTGGATTCGGCGTCGGAAGGGTTGCCGCGGAGAGCCCGCTCGAGGAGGCGGATGGCTTCGGCGTCGTTGTGGTCGAGGAGTTGGAGGCGTCCGAGGGCGGTGAGCGCGGGAACGCTATCGGGCTGGAGGGACAGCACGCCTTCGAAAAGAGCCTTAGCTTCGGGGAAACGACCCTGGCGATATTCGATGAGGCCTTCAATGAGCTTGGCTTGGGCGGGGTTGGATTCCGACTGGCGCAGGAGCTCGGCGGCGCGATCGACACTGCCCGCGCGGGCGTTGGCATATGCGAGGGAGTAGAGAATGCTGGTGTCCTTGGGATTGAGTTTGTAGGAGGACTCCAGCTCGGGGAGAGCGGCGCGGAAATCGCCGATCTCGGTGAGGCAGAGGCCGAGTAATTGATGGGCGCGCGGTTCCCCCGGGTAGTCTTTCAGGAAGATGCGGAGATGCTCCGCAGCGGCGGCGTACTGGTTCAGGCGACCGAGGGCCACGGCGAGATTAAAATGGACCGGCATCAGCTTGGGATCGGACCGGAGAGCTTTTTCGTAAAAGCCAACGGCCTCGTGGAACTGCTCGCGCCGGGCGCAGATGGCGCCGAGGTTGGAGAGGGCTTCCGGGGAGGCCGGGTGGTCTTTCAGGTACTCGCGAAAATTCTGTTCGGCGCGGACGAGATCGCCGGATTCAAAAGCACGCCGGCCGCTGTCCAGCAGATTCTGCGGAACGGCGGCCAGGAGAAGACCCAGGAGGAACTCAGCGAGCATGCCGGTTCAATTATATCCGGCGTGGCGTGAAATTGACGCCTGGGTTTGAGAACCAGGGGCCGGGGTTCGGAGGCCCGGGGCCGGGGGATGGATGCGCGCCGGGCGCGCGTCTCTTTCTATTTAGTTCGGGAGGGCCATCCGGCCCTCCTTTTGCCTTGCCAGCTAGAAGTAGAACTTGGCGGCGAGCTGGATGCGGCGCGGGTCGGCGGTGCCGGTGAGGGCGCCGAAACCGAAACGGCCGCCGGTGCCGCCCAAGACGGTCGGGGTGTTGATCAACTGGCCGGCCGAGTTGAACTGTGCACTGCGGTTGAAGTCATTGAACCGGACCTGGTTGAATGCGTTGAACATCTCAACGCGCAATTGGAGGCTCATGCCCTCACGGTGGATCGGGAAGTTCTTGAAGATCGAGATGTCCCAATCGTGATCGCCGGGGCGGCGGATGGAACGCGGGGCGGAATCGAAGCCCTGGCTTCCTTTCACGGCAGGCACAGCGAGACCGGTCGGGTTCATCCACTGATAAATGCCTTTCGGATAGGACGGCGGAGAGTTGATGAGGATACGGGGAGCGATGTCGGGCGAACCGGTATATCGCTCGTTCAAGTTGCCGATGCCGCTAATGGAGAACGAGAGGTTATCCGGCTGGCCGGTCATCATGGTGGTGATGCCGGAAACCTGCCATCCATTGGCGACGGCGCCGCCGACCTTGCCAAATGCGGTTTTGGATTTGACGAATTGCGGCAGGTTGTAGACGTAGTTGAAGACCAGCACGTGGGTGTGGTCGTAGAAGAGAGGACCGTAGTCGGCTACGCGGGAGTTGAATGGATGGACGTTCACGCCGTCATCGTTGGCGGTACCCATGACTTTGGACCAGGTGTAGGCAACGTCGAAGGTGAAGCTCCGGCCGAAGCGGCGGTGAGCGGCCACCTGGAGGGAGTTGTAATTGGAGTTGGCGCCGAAGCCGTAGTCGGTCGTGTTCGTGTAGCCGAGGTAGGGACGATAGAAGTTCGGCTGGTTGGAGGTGGTGCCGTCGAACTTCGGGCTCGTATTCAGGGGATCCTGGTTCTGCGGCAGCCAGGCGGCTCCGAGCGGAATGGCGTTCTGGTTGACGCGGTAGAGGTTGTGATTGGAAGAGGAGCCGACGTAACCGACATCCAGGAGGAGCGAATAGGGGAGCTCCCGCTGGATGGTGATATTCCAGTTATAGGTGGTCGGGATGTGGCCTGCTTCGTCGAAACCGACGACTCCGGCGGGGAAGAAGGTGCCCGCGGAGGCCGGCGGGATGGAGGACAGGTTCCCATAATAGAACTTGGGAATGATGGTGGAGGGCGGGTTCGGCAGCATGTCGAACACAGGGTTGCCCTGCAGGCGATCGTAGAAGACACCACCGCCGGCGCGGACGACGGTCTTAGTGGAGATCTGGTAGGCGATCCCGACGCGCGGCGCATACATGATGCCGCGATCGTTCATCAGTCCCTTGGGATAACTCTTGCCTGCCTGGCCCATCCCGTTGGCATAGACGCCATTAACGAACCCTTTGCCGGTATTCACGATCGAACCGATTAAAGCAGCCGGGCCGGTTTCGCCGGTGATCGGATTGACCGCTATGCGGTTTCCCTTGGAATCGAGCGCCGCGGTGCGCAGGACGGCCGCGGAGGCTTTGTCATAAAGGGCCGGGTTCCAGGCGGAAGTCTGGAGGGCCTTGTCATACTGGGGCTGCACCCAGTAGAAACGGATGCCGTATTCGAGGGTCAGTTTCTGGGTAGCGCGCCAGTTGTCCTGCACATACCACTCGACGTTCCAGGAGCGATACTGCCCGTTCAGCACCTGGTTGGATTGCTGCAGAGTGGCATAATTCCCGAGCAGCGCGTTGGAGAAGGCCCAATTGGAGTCGTTAGGGTTGTTGGCATCGCGGTCGAAGTTGATGATCCCGTTCACGGACGTGAAGGCGGTCTGGTCCTTCAAGCTTTTGTGCAGATAGATGCCGGCCTTAAAAGTGTGAGTGTCATGCACCTTCGCAACGCTGTCCGTGATGTCGTAAGTGTGATTGAAATTCAGGAACGGGGTGCCGGCAAAACCTGTGGTGGGGCCATTGGGCACGCCGCCGAAGTTCCAGTTCTGCACGAGGTGCAGTTTGTCGGCATCGGGGAAGGGCATCTTGTAGGAGACGCCGACCTTGCTGGCGTTAAACGCGTCGGTGATCGGCGTGATATGTAGATCGTTGCGCGAGGAGCCGAAGACAAACTCATTGGTGAGGGTGGGGTTGATGATGGTCGTCACATTCGAGACGAAGGACCAGCCGGGAGCGCCGAAGCTCATGGGGCCGAACGGAATGTTATAGCTGGCATTCCACTGCCCGTAGGCCATACTGGTCTCGTCCTTGGTGCGGATGTAGCGGGCGTAGGCTTTCCATTTATCGCTGATGTTGTAGTCGCCGCGGTAGATCTCTTCGCGCCGCGGATAAGTGTTCGAGTTGGAGGTCTGGTAATTATAGGAGGGATCGACACCCAAGGCATTGGGCTGAGGATACCAGTTCAGGATTTTGACGCCATCGGGATTCAGACGGTCCTTGGGGATGACATTACCAGGGAAGGGCTGCTTGCCGTTCAGAGGATCCATAATGACGACGGGCGCGCCGCCGCCATCATGAGTCTGGGAGAAATCGCCCGTGCGTTCGGCGGCGGTGGGGACGGTCACGTTGTGGAGTCCCTGGGGCACCAACTGGCCCTGCCATTCCAGACCGACGAAAAAGAACAGCTTGTCGCGGTTGCGATTGAACTTGCCGGGGATGAAGGCGGGGCCGCCGACGTTGAAACCTTCGGTGTTGTAGCGGTAGAAATCCCTCTTGCGGCCGTCCACGTTGTTACGCCAGGAGTTAGCGTTGAGGTCTTCGTGGCGGTGGAAGAAGTAACCGGTGCCGTGCAGGTCCCGGGTGCCGCTTTTAGTCACGACTTCGATTTGAGCGCCGGAGGAACGGCCGAACTCGGCGGGCTGGGAATTGGTGATGACCTTCATTTCGGCGATCATATCGATGTTGGTGGTGGCGAGGGTGCCGCCATTCGAACCGGTATCGACATTGGTAACTCCATCGAGAGTGAAGTTATTCTGATTACCGCGATTGCCGTTGGCCATGATGCCACCCAAGCCACCGGTATAGACGACACCGGGGAGGACGCGGGTCAGATCAAAGAGGCTGCGTCCATTTTCGGCGAGCTCTTCGACCTGGCGGGTGGTGAGGACGCCGGAGCGCTCGGCGCTGGCGGTTTGCACGGCATTTACCTGAGCTTCGACGGTGACGGTCTCATTCAGAGCACCGACACTGAGAACGACGTCGCCGAGGCTGACGCGGTCGTTGGCGAAGACCTTGACTTCTTTCTGCTCGAATTTCTTGAAGCCCGCCGCTTCCACCGTAAGAGTGTAAGTGCCAGGCTGGACCTGGGCGAATACGAAGGAGCCGTCTACACCGGTGGCGCCATCGCGGTTGGTCCCCTGTTCCTTACTGTTCAGGGTGACTTTGGCGTTGGCGACCGCGGCTTGCTGACTATCCTTCACGACGCCCGTAATGGTTCCCGAAATTTGCTGTGCGAAGGCAAATTGGGAGCAGCAAAGAACAAACACTAAAGCAACTAAACTCCGTTTCGTCATGGAACAGATCCTCTCTTAGCCCTCGGGTCCCCTAACCCGATCAGACAGACTTTCCACAAGGTAGGCTGGGGCGCAATGTATCCAAAATCAGCACAAAAGTCAACCGGTTAGCCTCACGGGAGTGGGGGCCGCGTGCGATTTTCGAGTAGTCCGGATGTAAAATCTGCAGGCGAACTGGGGAGAGAAATGACGGTTGCTTTAGGGCGTTCGACAGCAGTTTCGGGCGGGTCTGCCTGGGGTGGGTCCGCGGTTTGCGGGAGCGGAGGCGGCGCGGCGTCCGGTTGGGGTGAGGATAAGGCTGGGACACCTGGGGGCAGGGCGTCCGGTTGGGGCTCGGGAGCGTCGCAGGCGGGCACGGTGTTGGGAGCGAAGGCCTCCTTCAGTTCCTCGGGCGTGCAACTCAGAGCGGGGGCGGCGGCGATGGCCCAAGCGAGGGCGTCGGGACAGTGCGGCCCGGCGGCGGGGCGGAGCAGTTCGGCGGAATTGCGCAGCGCGACCGAGAGAACGGAGCAGAGCGCGCCGAAAATAGCGGGGAACCCATCGTTGAGGGTCTGCAGGATATCGGCTTCCGTGCGGCAGCGGTCCGGCGGGATGGCCGGGCAGTTGACGATGAGGGCGCGGCGGGCGAGGTCGGGCGGACAGGTGAAGCGGTCGGTGACGGTCAGGATGACCGGACGCTTCAGGGTCTGTTCGAAGGGCGCTGCACCGCGGCTGCGAACGTCTTCCTGGGCGACGATACCAAGTCCCGAAGTGAGGCAGCAGATGGCATCGGCAACGCGGGCGCTGAGGGCGGAGATATGGTCGAGGGCGACGACCCAGTGGCGGCGGGCGATGCCGACGAGGTCGCGGACGGAGCGCGGGGTGGCGGCGAGAGGGACGGTAGAGGGCTCGACGAGAGTGCGGAGGAGGCGGGCGATGAGGGACTTGCCGGAGCCGGACGGGCCCTGGAGGATGAGGACGGGGTAGGGGCCGTCCGGCCGGAGGGCGGCGAGTACCCACGAGAGGCAGAGGAGCCAGCCGGCGCGGTCGAGGTTGAGGCAGCCGCGGAGGGTTTCTAGCGAGGTGTTGGGGTCTTCGGTGGGATTTGGGATGGGAATGGCTAACGGGGAGGGCTCGAAGGGGGCGCTCGGGTCGTTCTTGACGGACCAGCCGGCGGGGGTGATCTCGACGATCTCGCCGGATGGGCTGGCGAGGTCGATGAGGAGGCCGGCGGTGGCATAGCTGTCGGTGCGTGCGGCGACGCGGCGGCCGACGCGAATTCGGGTGCTATCGGAGTGGCGGAAGGCGCGGCCTTCGAGGTGATGGAGGACGGAGTGGAAGGCTCGGGCGGCGGGGATGCCGTCGCACGCGGAGGCGTATTCGCCGTGGAACCAGGTGCGGAAAGCGGCGGAGCGAAGGGGGACGGACTGGAAAGCGCGGGTGTTGGCCGGGCAGGGAATGTTGACGAAGGGGCGGTTATCGGTGGAGGTGAAGACGTCGAGGCGGTCGGCTATGGTCTTGATGTGTTTGTCGGTCATTGATCTATCTCCTATCTCCGGTGTAGCATCGCGACTTTGGGGTATTCGGAGATTCGGAGGTCGTGGTGTTGAAAGGAAAGGGAATATATTCTGAAGTTTCCCGCTACGGATTTTTCACCGCCGAGACGCCGAGACGCCGAGGAAGACGAGGGGTTAACCGCGGCGTGGAGGAAAGCAGGATTTCACCGCCGAGACGCTGAGATCGCCGAGAGGAGTTTCCGGAAAGGCTCGGCTTTCGGTATCTCCTGGGCGTCGGACGCGGAGGAGGACCAGGGATTTACATTGCGGACGCGGGGACACGGAGGAAGGAGCAAGACCAGGGAGTGCAGGGGTTCCGATGCCTCAGAGGAAGCGCTTGCATTTTCTCGAGAAAAGACCTAAGGTTAGTTAGCCTGGTATCAGGCTGCCGGGCTTGCCATCCGCAAGCACTGCCGATTTGGCTGCGGCGTGACAGCCCCTTATTCAGGAATGCGCCTGGCTGACTTCCCGGGAGCCACCCTCCTCCCTATGCGGCGTTCGAGGAACAGACGCAAGATTTGATGTCAATCTCCGGCCTGCAAGACGGGATTATTCGTCGAGGCTGAGAGAGACTTCAGCGTGGCTCCTAACCCGCGCGAGTTTTATCGCACGGGCTAGACGGACAGCGCAACCTGTCCTGCGTCACTCAAGCACTGTCTCTCGGAAACGAATTTCCGCAGAGCATTTTCCGGTCCTGTTGGCGGACCCCGAGACGCTCACGCCGATTCTCCGGATCAACCTCGGTACCGAGCAGTCCACTGTCGCGCAGACCGTTGATAGGAGCGAGTTGTGTATCAACCAATCAGAATCTGCGTTCGAATTGCAGAAAGCCTGGCCGGCAGGAGCGGAGCCTTTTTGCCTGCCGCTTTACTGTTGAGCACGGGCACGATGTTGCCCGCCCAGAACGTACAACTGGCAAAGGCGGGGGCCGCCGTGCGCCCACGGGTGGAGGAGGCTTTCGGAAAGGTGCCCATCACCTTCGAGGCCAATCGGGGCCAGACCGACGAGCGGGTGAAGTTTCTGGCGCGCGGTCCCGGTTATACGCTGTTTCTCACCGGAGATTCCGCCGTTCTGGATGTGCGGCAGAAAGAGCGGGCGAGAGCCGTGCTGCGGATGACACTCGTGGGAGCGAATGCACATGCCGCGGTCGCGGGAGCGGACGAACTGGCCGGAAGGAGCAACTACTTCACCGGCAGCGATCCGAAGTTTTGGCGCACGAACGTTCCGACCTACGCCGCGGTGAAGTACGAGGGTGTCTATCCCGGAATCGACCTCATCTATCACGGCAATCAACGGCTGCTGGAATACGATTTCGTGGTGGCGCCGGGGGCCGATCCGCGAGCTATCGATCTTCGTTTTGAAGGCGCCCGGAAGCTGAGCGTGAACGCGGAAGGCTCTCTGGCGATCGGATTGGGCGCGAGCGAGGTGATCGAGCACGCTCCGGTGGTGTACCAGGAGATCGGAGGTGTGCGCAAGACTTTGGCCGGTCGGTATGTGCTGCGCGGCCGCGGGCGAGTCGGTTTCCGTGTGGGGGACTATGACCGGAGCCGGGTTCTGGTGATTGACCCGACGCTGGAGTATTCCACGTATCTCGGCGGAAGTCGTGGTTATCATGATGTCGGCTGGGCGATAGCGGTAGACGCCTATGGCTGTGCGTACATCACGGGCGACGCCGAATCCACGGATTTTCCCACCACGCCGGGCGCGTTCCAGACCAATTGGCCTGGGGGTGGCGGGCCTTCCTTTCCTGTCCACGCCTTCGTGACCAAATTGAACGCCACAGGCTCTGCCTTGGTCTACTCTACTTACTTGGGCGGGTCGAACGCAGAGAGGGGCCTTGGCATAGCGGTGGATGGCTCAGGGAACGCCTATGTAGCAGGCTGGACCGCATCCGCCGATTTCCCCACAACGCCTGGCGCCTTACAGACGATCCTCCGGGGGTATAGCGATGTCTTCGTGACCAAGCTGAACGCAACGGGCTCTGCCCTGGTTTATTCCACGTTCCTGGGTGGAAGTGACAGTGAGAATCCAACGGGCATAGCAGTCGATGGCTCAGGCAACGCCTACGTCACAGGCACAGCTGGCTCCACCGATTTCCCCATTACCCCAGGCTCCTTTCAAAGCATCTTCCGCGGGGGCCCGGGAGATTATTTTGTCAGCAAGCTAAACGCAACCGGCTCTGCCCTGGTCTACTCTACTTACTTGGGCGGGAGTGGGGATGACCAGTATTCTGGTGGCATCGCAGTCGATGCCTCCGGTAACGCCTATGTCACAGGGTGGACGGCCTCCTCCGATTTTCCCACTACCGCAGGAGCGTTCCAGACCGCGGGCGGCCCCGGCTATGTGACCAAGCTCAACGCCGCCGGCTCTGCCCTGGTCTATTCCACATACCTTGCTGGGGCCCTTCCAGAGGCCATCGCGGTGGACGGCTCAGGCAACGCCTACGTAACAGGAGGGGCTTTCGCCGATATGGTTACGACACCGGGTGCGTTGCAGACCGCTGGCGGAGGAGCCTTTGTCAGCAAGTTGAACGCTGCAGGCTCAGCCTTGGTTTACTCCACCTTCTTGGCCGGAAATTCCCCCGACACAGCGGGTCATGGCATAGCGGTGGATGCCTCTGGCAACGCCTATGTCACTGGCGAGACATGGTACTCCAATTTCCCCACTACCATGGATGCCATACAGACCTCCTTCAATGGAGATTCGGCAGGGCCGGATGCCTTCGTGAGCAAGCTGGACGCCTCCGGATCGAGGTTGCTTTACTCTACCTACCTGGGTACACAGGCAAGCGACTGGGGTCGTGGAATTGCAGTCGATGCCTCGGGCAACGTTTATATGACAGGTGGGTGCGGCCCCGATCATTTCCCCACCACGCCGGGTGCCTTCCAGACCGCCAACCGATGGGGCGGTTCCTTCGTTAGCAAGCTGAGCTTCAACACCGTTCCCCCCCCGATGACCATGGCAAGCCTCAGCGGTCCAACTGGCGACAACGGCTGGTATCTCGGTACTGTGACCTTGACGCTCAGCGTCGTAGCCGGTGCCAAGCCCGTTTCCGCTATCCACTATAGTCTCGACGGTGGTCCATACCAGATTTATGGCGTTCCCTTTCCGATATCGGGCAGCGGGAGTCATCTGGTTTTGTTCTACGGCGTTGACAGTTCAGGCATTCAGGAAGCGCTCCGTAGCCAATCCCTCAAGATCGACACTGAAAAACCCGAATGCTACGTCGCCGCGCTCCCCGCGTCAGAATCTTCTCCGAATTTCAACATCCAATGGTTGAGCTTCGACGAGGGCTTTTCGGGAGTGCACGATTACACCGTATATGTCTCCGACAATAACAGCGCCTTCACACCCTGGCTGAGCCACACGACTGCTACTCAGGCGTCGTACACCGGTCAATTCGGGCACACGTACGGCTTCTTCTGCATCGCCCGGGACATGGCCGGTAATGTGGAGAACTGGCAAACGGCGGCCGAGGCCACGACCCGAGTGTCTGTCACCCCCCCGACAACCACGGCAACCCTCAGCGGCCTCGCCGGCGACAACGGCTGGTATATCGGCATTGTGACCGTGACGCTCAGCGCCGTCGCTGGCAGCAACCCCGTTTCCGCTGTTCGCTATAGTCTCGACGGCGGCGCATACCAGACTTATGGCGCTCCCTTTCCGATACCGGGAAGCGGGATCCATCAGCTTTTGTTCTATAGCGTCGATACCGCGGGTGTTCAGGAAACGCCTCACAGCCAGTCTCTCAAGATCGACGCGGTCAAGCCCGTGAGCCGTGTCGTCACGCTCCCCGCATCGGAATCTTCTCCGAGTTTCAACGTCCAATGGTCGGGCACAGACGGCGGTTCAGGAGTGCGCGATTACACGGTATATGTATCAGACAACAACAGCACCTTCACGCCCTGGTTGAGCCACACGGCTGCGATTCAGGCACCGTATACCGGTCGTCTTGGGCACACCTACGGCTTCTTTTGCATCGCCCGGGATAACGCCGGTAATGTGGAGAACGTGAAGACGACGGCCGATGCCACGACCCAAGTGCCTGCTCTCATGGCGGGCGATCTGAATCGCGACGGCAAAATCGACTGCGCCGATATCGCGATCGTCAAAGCGTCGTTCGGCAAAAAGGCAGGCCAACCTGGCTTCGATGCTCGCGCCGACGTCAACCAGGACGGCGTCGTGGACGTTCGCGACCTTGCGCTTGTCTCTCAAAAACTGGCCGCCGGAACGAAATGTCCGTAAAGGCGGGATCGGTCGCGTACGGATCGTTCCCGGCGCTCCAGCAGGCAGGCAGACTCGCGCGGTGGTGTCCGTCGGTAGCCGGATAGTTGGGGCAACAATTGACTCACCGCGCCGACGGTGCGAAGGTGGGCGTGTCCGACGGCAAACCGGACAGTCGCTTTCCGGAAAGCGGGAATTCACCGCCGAGTCGGCGAGTCGCCGAGATGAGCTGGGGGATGCGGGGTTTTCGTAATTTGACGAGGGGCTCGGCGTCGCACGGACTTGATCACACGTATACGTATACTGTATGCTTATATCGTGATGCCGAATAAGACTATCTATGTCAAAGATACGGATCTGCCGCTGTTGGAGCAGGCTCAGGAACAGCTCGGCGATAGTGTTTCCTCGATATTCGCCGAGTTTCTGCGCGACCGCGTGGCGAAACTGACGCCGGAAGAGAACCGGATCATCGAGCTGATCAATCAGATTACGACCACACGCGAGGCATTGAAAAGACAGCCGGATCTTCCCGGGTTCATCGAGAGCGAACACGCCGAAGCTCAGTCGTATGCCGAAAAGGCTCTCAAGAGCTTTCGAGCAGGCAAGATCCAAAAGACAAAGGCGCTGTTTTGGGCGGCAAATGCTTACCATGACAGAGCGCAACGCGATGCGAAAGAGGTGAAGGACTTGAACGACAAGATTGCCGGAATGCTCGGACGCGACGGAAAACGCGCGGGCCAGCGCAAGTAGGCGTGGCGCGGTCCTATTGTTGCTCTTGCTGATGAAAAATGCGCCATCTTACCGCCTACGACGCGGGACGCCGATCGCGGCCAGGTGGTCGGGTTGGTGCTTCGAGGCGCGCTGGCACTGGTTCTGCTTGGATCGTGTATCGGGTTCAGAGTTTCAGTTTTTGCGGGAGTGGAGCGCCGGTAACCAGGTAGAAGGGATTGCGATTGGTTCCATTGGCGTCCGTCCAGGGGTCGTAGTGGCAGGGGGTGACATAGATGAGCCTGCGGTACGAGTCATAGAGGACGCGAAAGTGCGCGGGGTAGGGCAGGCCATTGCCGCCGACGTGATATTCGGCTACGGCATAGCCCCGTGTGGGCGCGAAGGGCAGATTTCCCAAGTCGTCGCCATGGTCGCTGCGTCGAGCGGCGTCGCCGTTGCCGATGCCGTCCACGACCCCTTTCAGATTGTTGACCCTGGCTCTGAGTTTGTCGTAGTCCAATTCATATAAGGGCAGGTGGGTTGTTCGTCCGTTCAGGTTGGTAGTCAGGGGCCAGGCGCCCTGTCCGGCCTGGATCCAGTTTGCGTTGGAACGCGATTCGGCTACGGGTGTCGGCATTCGGTCTCCTCTCCGAAATAGAAAGATTACCTCATTCCTGGCGGAGAGCAGAAGTCCCTTCACCGCGGAGTCGCGGAGGAAAGCAGGATTTCACCGCCGAGACGCCGAGAACGCCGAGAGGAGTTGGGGAGTGGGGGCTTCCGGTATCTTGCGGGCGTGGGACGCGGAGAAGGCGGAGGTGTCGATTTGCGTTGGAGCGCGATTCGGCTACGGGTGTCGGCATTCGATTCTCCTCTCCGAAATAGAAGGATTGCCTCATTCCTGGCGGAGAGCAGAAATCCCTTCACCGCGGAGTCGCGGAGTCGCGGAGAAAAGCAGGATTTCACCGCCGAGACGCCGAGATCGCCGAGAGGAGTTGCGCGATTGAGGTTCCGACGCCGCCATCCAGGTGAGATTGGACGACGGCGTCGAGATGGTGCGCCAGGCCGGTTCCTAAAACTCGTTCCAGAGGAACTGGTTGTATACCTCGTGGTGATACTGCACTTCGGGGGCCTTGACGAATGTCCCGAGCAGGCGGGGGCAGCGGTCGGCGGAGGCCTGCTTCAGATCGGCATAGCGGGCTTTGACGTCCTCGCCCAGGAGCTTGCTGGTCCATTCGGCATTGCGGAAGTTGGAGAGGGCATCGTAGATGTTATCCGGCAGGAACCGCTCGGCGGCGCGCAGGTTCTTGATCTTCGCGATATCACCCTCGAGCCCTGTCTTGAACACCGACAGCATGACCAGGTACGGGTTGGCATCCGGGGCCACGGAGCGGACTTCGACGCGGGCGCTGCGCTCGTTGCCGATCGGAATGCGGATCATGGAACCGCGATCCACCGCCGAAGCTTTGAGCTGGTTCGGCGCCTCGAAGTGCGGATCGAGCCGGCGATAGGCGTTGACGCTGGCATTGAGCAGCAGGCAGATGTCGTTGCCGTGAGTCAGAATGCGGTCCACGAACTGCCAGGCGAACTTGCTCATCTTCTCTTCGCCTTTGGGGTCCCAGAAGAGATTCTTGCCGTTTTTGTTGATGGAAACGTTGGTGTGCATGCCGCTTCCGTTGACGCCGACAACCGGCTTGGGCAGGAAGGAGGCGGTGAGTCCCATCTTGGTGGCGACCTGGCGGCAGATCAGTTTATAAAGCTGGATGTGGTCCGCCGCGGCGACCACTTCGGCGTAGCCGTAATTGATCTCAAACTGCGACGGCGCCACTTCCGGATGGTCCTTCTCGTTCTGGAAGCCCATGGCACGCTGGACTTCGGCGGTGTTGTCGATAAACTGGCGCAGGGCGTCGCCGGGGAGCGAGTGGTAGTAGCCGCCTTTGTTGACATATTCGAACTTGCCGGTCTCATTGTAGCGGCGCTCGGCATCGACGCCGTTGAAGATGAAGCCTTCGATCTCGTTGGCGGCGTTCAGGGTATAGCCGTTGGAATCGTACAGGCCGTTGGCGAAGCCCTTCAGCACGCCGCGGATATCGGCGCTGTACGGTGTGCCGTCTTTGTCGATCACCTCGCCGAAGATCAGGATCTTGCCGGCGCCGAAGATGTCGGCGGGCGCCCAGTAGAAGGCGGGCCAGTCCATGTGCAGCCGGAGGTCGCTCTCGCGCTGCGCGGTGAAGCCGCGGATGGAGGAGCCATCGAAGGTCAGGTTGTCCCAGCTCTTGATGAGAAACTTCTTGTCATAGTCGAGCATGTGGAGGCGGCCTTCCAGGTCGCTGAACAGGACCGTGACGGCTTTGATGCGTTTCTCGTCGGTGAGATAGCGCAGCCGTTCCTCCTGAATCTGGTGCACCGGGACGCGGTTCAAGCGCTGTTCTTTAGCGCAGAGGTTCAGCTCTTCCAGTTCGGCGTAAGAAAGACGTAAAAAATCCTGTAGGTCGTTCAAGTTTCTCTCCTTAGCTGTCGCAAGCGGAATGCAAACAGGGCTCGCCCGCTGATTCGCTGGGCCGATTCCCTATTTTTTACCGGTGCGCCACGATACCGCAATCATTTCGGACGGTTCTTTCGATAGATTGTCTTTATGGAGTTCCTTCAAGAATTTGATGGGGGCGAATGTTGCAGGTTCCGATGCAGGAGCGGACGAGGCTCACGGCGCGACTCGAGATCGCGCAAAGGAGCAGGCAGGGCGCAGATGAACGCGACTAAGTGAATTTCTCCGGGGTGTTCTACTTCTGCTGCGTGGCGTCGATCCTGGCCTGCGCCCAGGCCAAGGCATCGAGCGCTACGGCCGGATCGACCCCCAAAGCCGGGTTGATGACTTCTTCCTGCGCCTTGGCGAGGTCCTGCCTGGCCCGCTCCACGTCGATCTCTTCGGCCCGCTCGGCTACATTCGCCAGGACGCGGACATGGTCGGGGAGAACTTCCACGAATCCGCCCTGGATGGAAAGATAGCGGCGCTTGCCGCCGGCCACGTACTGGAGAAACCCGGTGCCGAGCATGCTGAGCAGGGCGGCGTGCCCGGGCAGGATGCCCAGGTAGCCGTTCCTGCCGGGCACCTGGACCTCGCTGACCTCCTCGCGTACCAATTGCCGTTCCGGAGTTGCGACCTCGAGTTCCAATAGCTCCGGCATATTATGCCCTCTTCAGGGCTTCGGCGCGCTCCAGCACATCCTCGATGGTCCCTTGCATATAGAATGCCTGCTCGGGGATCTCGTCGTGCTTGCCTTGCGCGATCTCGCTGAAGCCGCGGATGCTATCGGCCACTTTGACGTATTTGCCCTTATAGCCGGTAAACTGCTCGGCCACGTGGAAGGGCTGGGAAAGGAAATTCTGGATCTTGCGGGCGCGCGCCACGGTCTGCTTGTCCTCGTCGGAGAGCTCGTCGATGCCGAGGATGGCGATGATGTCCTGCAGGTCTTTATACCGCTGCAGGATTCCCTTCACCGACTGGGCGGTGTCGTAGTGCTCCTTGCCGATGATGTTCGGGTCCAGGATGCGAGAGGTGGAAGCGAGCGGGTCCACCGCGGGATAGATGCCGAGGGCGGCGATATCGCGCGAGAGGTTGGTGGTGGCGTCCAGGTGCGCGAAGGCGGTTGCGGGGGCCGGATCGGTATAGTCATCGGCCGGCACGTAGATCGCCTGCACCGAGGTGATGGAACCTTTTTTGGTGGACGTGATGCGTTCCTGCAATTCGCCCATCTCGGTTGCCAGATTGGGCTGGTATCCCACGGCAGAAGGCATGCGCCCGAGGAGCGCGGATACTTCCGAGCCGGCCTGGGTGAAACGGAAAATGTTATCGATGAAAAGGAGCACGTCCTGGCCCTCTTCGTCGCGGAAGTACTCGGCCACGGTCAAGCCGGTCAGGCCAACGCGGAGACGCGCTCCGGGCGGCTCGGTCATCTGGCCGTAGATCAGGGCGCATTTGGACTTCTTGTAATCGTGCGGGTCGATGACACCGGACTCCTGGAATTCGAGCCAGAGATCGTTGCCCTCGCGGGTTCGCTCGCCTACGCCGGCGAAGACGGATACGCCACCATGCTTCATGGCGAGGTTATTGATCAGCTCCTGAATGATGACGGTCTTGCCTACACCGGCGCCGCCGAACAGACCGATCTTGCCGCCGCGAAGGTAGGGCTCGAGCAGGTCGATCACCTTGATACCGGTCTCGAACATTTCGAGACGGGTGGATTGATCTTCAAAGGAGGGCGCCGGGCGATGGATGGGGTAAGACTTTTTAGCGTTGACGGGGCCCATCTCGTCCACGGGCTGGCCGATCACGTTGAGCACGCGGCCGAGCGTCTCGGGGCCGACCGGCACTTCCACCGGATGGCCCAGGCTGGTGGCCTGCATCCCACGCACCAGGCCCTCAGTGGGCTGCAGCGCGATGGTGCGGACGCGGCCCTCCCCGATGTGCTGCTGGGCTTCGCAGATGATGTCAATGGGATCGGGGACGGTGAAGCCCTCGCTGGTGATGCGAATGGCGGTATGGACCAGGGGGATCTTTCCCTCGGGAAACTCGCAGTCGACGGCGGGTCCGGCTACCTGGACGACGCGTCCGACAACAACTCCATTAGTGGATGCCATAAGAGGTTTACTCCGCAGCGGCGGCGCCGCTGACTACTTCGATGATTTCCTTGGTGATGCTGGCCTGGCGCACGCGATTCATGAACAGTGTCAGCCGGTCGATCATGTCGCCGGCGTTGGAGGTGGCGGATTCCATGGCGGTCATGCGGGCGGCATGCTCCGCGGCGGCGGATTCGAGTTGAGCGCGGTAAAACTCCATTTCGACATAACGGGGCAGGAGCGCCCGCAGCATTTCGGCCGGGGGCTGCTCGTAAATGTAAGCGATGGGCGCGGCGTCGCCGCGGGCCGGGACGTCCACGGGCAGAATGCGGGCCAGTGTCAATTTCTGCGCCACGACGCTCTTGAATTCGTTAAAAACGAGGTAGACCGCGTCGATCTCCTCCTGGCAATACATTTCGATTGCCTTGCGCGCGATGGCGGCCAGGTCGTCGTACTTCACTTTGCCCGCCAGGCCGAGATGTTCCCCGGTGATGTTCGCGCCGCGTTTGCGGAAGAAATCGCGGCCCTTGCGTCCGATCAGCTCCATGCGGATCTCCACGTCCGGCCGCTCGGCCGCCAATCGCTGCGCGCCCTTGATGAGATTCGCGTTGAACGCTCCGGCCAAGCCTTTGTCGCTGGTCACGAGCACCAGCAGAATACGGTTCTCCGGCCGTTGCGCCAGCAGGGGATTCGCAACGCCGCCTTCCTGCGGAGCGGCAGCGGCGGCGACATTGGCCAGCACCTTGCGCAACAGGGCCGTATACGGGCGGGACGCGATCACGCGATCCTGGGCGCGCCGCAGTTTGGCGGCCGAGACCATCTTCATGGCCTTGGTGATCTGCTGCGTGTTTTTGACGGAGCGGATGCGCCGCCGGATGTCGATCAGGCTAGGCATGGGCCGAAAGCTCCGCGACGAAGCGGGCCTTGAATTCCTCGATCAACGAGGTGACGGTGGCGCGAAGCTCGTCGTCGAGGACCTTCTTGGTGCGAATGGCTTCCAGAACCGGGCGGTGCGCATTCTCGGCGAAGCGGTACAGCTCGGCTTCGAACTTGCGACACTGCTCCACCGGGAGATCGTCGAGGTATCCCTTGGTTCCGGCGAAGATGATGAGGATCTGCTTTTCGAGCGGCAGCGGCTGGTATTGCCCTTGCTTCAGAATTTCAACCAGGTGTTTGCCGCGATTGAGCTGGTCGAGCGACGCCTTATCGAGATCCGAACCGAACTGGGCGAAGGCCGCGAGTGCGCGATACTGCGCGAGGTCGAGCCGGAGGCTTCCGGCGATCGACTTCATGGCCTTGGTCTGCGCGTTGCCGCCGACGCGGCTCACCGAAATGCCGACGTTGATGGCGGGCCGCACGTTCGAATTGAAGAGATCGGCTTCGAGGAAAATCTGGCCGTCGGTGATCGAAATAACGTTGGTGGGAATGTAAGCCGATACGTCGCCCGCCTGGGTCTCGATGAAGGGCAGCGCGGTGAGCGAGCCGGCGCCGTGCTGAGCATTGAGCTTGGCAGCGCGCTCGAGCAGGCGGCTGTGGAGATAGAAGACGTCGCCCGGGTATGCTTCGCGCCCGGGGGGACGCCGCAACAGCAGCGAAATCTCGCGGTAGGCGGCGGCGTGCTTGGAAAGATCGTCGTATACGCAGAGAGCATGCCTGCCGCGGTCGCGGAAATACTCCCCGATAGCGCAGCCGGCGAACGGGGCCAGGTATTGCATGGGCGCGGGATCCGAAGCCGATGCGGAGACTACGATGCTGTACTCCATGGCGCCGTAATCTTCCAGCGTCTTCACCACCTGCGCCACGGTGGAACGCTTCTGGCCGACGGCGACGTAAATGCAGATCATGTCGCCGCCTTTTTGATTGATGATGGCGTCGAGGGCGATGGCGGTCTTGCCGGTCTGCCGGTCGCCGATGATCAACTCGCGCTGGCCGCGGCCGATCGGAATCATGGCGTCGATGGCCTTGATACCGGTCTGCATGGGCTCTTTTACGGGCTGTCGCGCGACGACTCCGGGAGCCAGGCGCTCGATGGGATTGAAGTCGGTGGTCTGGATGGGACCTTTGCCGTCGATCGGCTGGCCGAGGGCATCGACGACACGGCCGATCAGCGCTTCGCCGACCGGGACCGACATGATGCGGCCAGTGCGCCGGACCTCGTCGCCCTCTTTGATTTCCGTGTAATCGCCAAGGAGCACGGAGCCGACCTGGTCTTCTTCCAGGTTCATGGCGATGCCGGAAACGTTATGCGGGAACTCGATCAGTTCACCGGCCATGACCTTCTCGAGTCCGTGAATTCTGGCGATGCCGTCGCCGACCGAGATGACGGAACCGGTCTCCGTCACATCGATCGCCCGTTCGTAATTCTCGATCTCCTGGCGAAGGATGCTGGTAATTTCGTCCGCTCGAATTTGAGCCATAATTCCTTCCGTTACGATTCCCCGCCGGCGGCAACCAAGCCTCCGGCACTACCCCACGATCAAGCTTCCGCGGCCAGCCTGCGCTCCAGGGCATGCAACTGCCCCCGCACCGAGCCGTCATAGACCGTCGAACCGATCCGCGCCACTACGCCGCCGATCAGCGTGCCATCGATTGAGAAATGCGGTCGGATGCGCTTTCCGGTCAGCCGCTCTAATTGTTTGTTCAGCGCGGTGCGCTGCGGTTCGGTCAACTCGCCGGCGGAGCGGATGTCGGCGCGCGCGAATCCCAGCCGCTCGTCCACTACGGTTTCCAATGTTTGGATGATGTCCGAAAGAGAGGGGATGCGGCGATGATCCACGAGCACGAACAGAAAATTTTGTGTAATACGCGATAGTTTCAGTAAATCCGCCACCCGTCCGACGACCGCCTTCTTGCGCGCACCAGGTACCGCCGGCGTGATCAGCGCGGCGTGCAACTCGGGCGACGATCCCAGGGCCGATTCGAAGGCCCGCAACTCCGAAACCGCGTCCTGCGGGCGCAAGGGAGATGACGGCGAAGAAATGACGTCCGCGAGAGCGTTCGCGTATCGGGAGGCTACGGCTGATAGTGTCATGGTGGTGTGCTAGATGGCCTGGGCCTGCGATTCGGGTTTGTCGAGATCGCGCACAAAGGCCATGACCATGGCGTTCTGGGCGTCCGGATTGATGCGGGTGCGGATCTTCTGTTCCGCCAACGCGATGGCGAGCTCAGCCGAGTAGCGCTTCAGCTCGGCGCGGGCCGCTTTCCCGGCGGATTGAATGTCCTGCTCGGCGTGCATCTGGACCTTGGCGATTTCGGCTGCCGTGTGGCGGGCGAGGCGCTCCGTCTCGGCGTCGGCCTCCAGTCGCGCTTCGTCGCGGAGTGCCGCAATCTCCTTTTCCAGATTCGCCAGGCGCCGATCCACTTCAGCCACGCGGGCCTCGGCCTGTTTGCGCATCTCCTCGGACTCGATCATGTCCTTGCGGATCTGGCGCGAGCGGCCGGCGAAAAACGGCCCGGCGTTTTTGCCGACCATGTATCCCAATGCGCCGACCAGCAGCACGAAATTGGCCCATTTCCAGAGTTCCATGCCGCCATGTTCGCCTTCGTGCGCCGATTTGCCCGCCTTTTCGGCCGTGCGGTCCACGGCTACCTCGCCGGTTTTTTCGGGCCGCTCCTGGGCACACAACGAGACGCACCCTATCAGGATCAGAGCGAAGAGGCGGTTCATGCGGCGCTCCGCCGGAGGACGGTTTCCGCAATCTGATTGGCGAGTAGTTCGCTATCGCGGGCCAGCGATTCGCGGGCAGTCTCTACGTCGTGGGAGATCTGCGCGCGGGCCTCGCCGATGAGGGCTTCGGCACGTTTGCGGGCCTCGGCAAGCTGCGCCGCTTCTCTTTCCTGCAACTGCTTATGAAGCTGCTCCTGGTACTGGTAGACTTCCGCCCTGGCGGCACGCATCGCGGCTTCGTATTCGGCGGCCTTGGCGGTAGCTCGTTCGAGGCTCTGTTCGGCAATCTTGCGCGCGCCTTCGGTGGCTTCGTAGCGGCGATGCAGCACCTTTTCGAGCGGCTTGAAGAAAACGTTCTTCAAGTAGAAATTCAAAAAGACCACCAACAGGAACGTGGGCACAGCTCTCAGCAGGATTTCGCCCAGTTGGTGCAGTATAGTGTCCATGATTTCAAGGAGAGACGCCGGAAGTATCTAAGAGGACTAGATTATCATCGCGGCAAAAGGACAGTCAACCGCACCTGAAGGTGGTGTTTCTCTTCAACGGGCGAGGGTTTCGATCTCGTCGAGCTCCCGTTGGAGTTCCTGGACCTGCAATCGGCGGCGCCTCCAGCCGAACGCGGTCCAGACTGCGAGTAGCAGGAGGAGCGGCAGGATATTGCGGAAAGGCTGGAAACCGGCAAAGGTTCTGCCGGCCAGGATTGAGACTAATATCACGGACGAAAGGACCAGGGGTCCGTGCCAGAGCCACTCGTTCTTCAAGTGATCGCGGCGCTGTTGGAGCTCTTTGCGGTAGTGTTCCAGCCCGGTAGCGGCAATCGAATCGGTACGGGTCGAGTCCTTCGGCCAGATGCGGCGCCGGAAAACATATAAAGAGATGGCGGACCACAGAATAACGGCGGCCACGCCGAGCTCCAGATAGAGGTCGTGGAGTGGCGGCAGGCGCCAGGTGGTGACGGCGACGAACAGCAGCGCGGCGCCGATGCTGAGCAGGATCTCCGAACGGGTGCTGGAGAACAGCCCCTCGGTCCTGCGGTTCAAAATCTGTTCCAGGTTCATGGCATGTTCCTCCTCAGGCTGGTTTCTCCACACCGCTCCGGGGTCCTGTGGTCTGGTGTCATCCGGCATGGCGCTGGGCCTCCAGAAAGCGGCTGGAAAGGATACTTTTGATGCGGTGGATCTTCATTGCGACATTCGCGGGGGAGAGTCCCGTAATTTCGGCGATGGTGGCCATGTCCATCTCCTCCAGGTAAGAAATGACAATCTGCCGGTCCAGCGGTTTGAGCTGCCGGATGAAGCCGTTGAGTTGGCGGAGGGCTCGCTGGCGGTCGATATCGGGTTCGCGCCCGACGGCTGGAGGGGAGGCTTCGACCTCTTCGAGGCTGACGAAGCGGGCGGTGGTCCGGCGCTCGCGGTTGACGTACGTGACGGCGGTGTTGTGGGCCACACGGAAGGTCCAGGTCTTGAGGGAGCAGCGCTCGTCGAAGACCTCGAAGCTTCTCCAGAGCTGAAGATGGATCTCCTGCCGAAGATCGCGGCGCCTGTCGGGGTCGGCTTCGTATCCACCGGCGAGCCGGTCGAGCGCGCGGCCGAATTCGCGGACGGCGGCGGCGTACCATTCGTGGCGGCCTGTCATTGCCGCCTTGTTGGGAGTTTGCCCCACATTGTAATAGTCGATGCCGAAGAGAATTTATAACAGGGCCCCAGCCTCCAGAACTGTGGCCGCCGATAAATTCGACTGAACAGCGATAAAAAACAGGATTGGTCGAAACCCGGCTTGTTCCGATGATCAGGGGACCCTACACTGGGACTGAGGGCGTTCGGAGGGGAATTGACGCGGCGGGATTTCATCTGGACGATAGCGGCGCCGGCCTTCGCCTCCAGCGTTCCGGCGCGGGTGCAGATCCCGATTCACCGGATCGTCGATGCGAAGGCGCAATGGCCGCAGGAAAGAATCCAGCATTTTTGGTGGAGCATCTGGCCGGAAGCGGCCCGCACTTTTGCGAACGGTGGCATCGATCTCCAGACGACCGACGGACCCGGGGAAATCCGGCACACTGCCGGCGATCGGCCGATCTTCATCGGACTGCGGCGCGGTGTGATGAATCTCGTGGTGACCGACCACATTCCCATGCTCTCTTTCCAGCACAGTGGGATCCGAAGCTTGGAATTCACGTGACTTGAAGTCGCGG